>Ga0066412_1000271_pt1 | contig 22125 bp, 15 predicted proteins | sample LakWasMet16_LOW5_2_FD_59499 | JGI IMG/M metagenome (GOLD analysis project Ga0066412, IMG submission 59499) | Freshwater sediment methanotrophic microbial communities from Lake Washington under simulated oxygen tension - Sediment Metagenome 16_LOW5 | ecosystem: Environmental > Aquatic >... | reverse complement strand
TTTTTCAGGAAATATGTGGATTTCTGATACGACTTGGGCAGTCAAACGAATTGAAATGAGTATCCCAAAAGATGCCAACATTAACTTTATTAACGCTGCTAATGTTGTTCAGGAATTTACTCAAATAGATAGCACTTGGATGTTAAGTAAAGATCGATTGATTATTGATTTCGCTATGAATAAAAATCAAGTTGGTATTTATGGAAGAAAAACGACATCCTATAAAGACTTTAAAATTAACCAACCAAAAGATGTAAAGTTTTATGAGTTTGGAGATAAGATTGTTGTGGAAGACGATGCGATGAAACAAACGGATGAGTTTTGGAACGCCAATCGACACGATAGTTTATCAATTAGAGAAAAGAAGATCTATCATATGATAGATACTATTAAAACATTGCCAGTTTATAAAACATGGGTAGATATTTTTACATTGTTTGTGTCGGGCTATAGAGTTGTAAATAATTTTGAAATTGGGCCTTATTTTAATTTAGTAAGTTACAATAAAATTGAAGGACCTCGTGTGAGATTTGGAGGAAGAACCAGTAGTAAATTTAGTAGATGGTATGAATTACAAGGATATGTTGCTTATGGTTTTAATGATGAGAAATTTAAATATAGCCTCGGATTTAAAAGTTTTATTTCAAAAAAGCCACACAGGCAATTAGTGGGTATGACTTACAAAAGTGATTATGAAATTTTAGGTCAAAGCCAAAATGGATTTTCACAGGATAATATTTTTGCTTCACTCTTCAGAACAAGTCCTTTAACTAACTTAACGCGTGTTGATCAAACTTTCGCTTGGTATGAAAGAGAATGGGTAGATGGATTAACATCTAAAGTTATTTTGGCAGGACGAACAATAACACCTCTTTTAGCAAATGCCTACCAATATTATAAAAAAGATGGAACAATTGCCACCAAAGAAAATATTAAGAATACAGAGGTGAGATTAAACGTGAGATTTGCTTATAAAGAGAAATTTATTAGTGGAGATTTTAGTAGAATTAGCCTAGGAACTAAATGGCCTGTATTGCAAGTTAATTATGCAAAATCATTACAAAATGCATTCAGAGGAGAATATGATTACCAAAAGATAGTTTTTAATTTAAGTGATCGCGTAAGATTGATTTCCTTGTTGGGATATACAGATTATACAGCAGAAGTAGGTAAAATTTACGGAGCTGTTCCTTACCCATTAATGGAATTACATGGTGGTAATGAAACATATGTTTATGATTACATGTCGTTTAACATGATGAAATATTATGAGTTTGCGAGTGATCAATATGCTTCCGTTGGAATGTTTCATCATTTTGAGGGATTATTGTTTAATAAGATTCCTTTAATAAAAAAATTAAAATGGCGTGAAGTTGTTACTTGTAAGGCACTTTGGGGAAGTGTTAATGAAAAAAATAAAAGAACGTTAATTTTTCCTACCACATTAAATGCATTGGGTAACGAACCGTATGTAGAGGTTAGTGCTGGTATTGAAAACATATTTAAAGTATTTAGAATTGATGCCTTGTGGCGTTCAACCTATTTAAGACCAAAAGCTATTGAAAATTTTGGTGTTAAGTTTGGCTTCCAGCTGGCATTTTAGAGCATTTTTCGTATTCACATTTTTTGTAACTTCTGTTAAAATATCTTTGAGTATATTTGATAGATATTTTGAAAGCAAATGATACTTCGCTCAGAAAATTTAGTAAAAAAATATAAAAACCGAACAGTTGCCAATAACGTTAGTGTTCAGGTAGCTCAAGGTGAAATTGTTGGATTGCTTGGGCCAAATGGTGCTGGTAAAACAACCTCGTTTTATATGATTGTTGGGATGGTAAAACCAAACTCAGGAAAAATATTTTTAGATGATAGAGATATTACCAATGAGCCTATGTATAAAAGAGCTCAATTAGGCGTTGGTTACTTGCCTCAAGAAGCATCTGTTTTTAGAAAGTTAAGCATAGAAGATAATTTACGTGCCGTTTTAGAAATGACTAAGTTGACTAAAGCGGAACAAGAGTATAAAGTAGAAAGTTTATTGGATGAATTTGCTTTACATCATGTGCGTAAAAACTTAGGCGATCAATTATCAGGAGGAGAAAGAAGAAGAACGGAAATCGCCAGAGCATTAGCAACTGATCCTAAGTTTATTTTACTGGATGAGCCTTTTGCTGGTGTTGATCCTATTGCCGTGGAAGATATTCAAAGCGTGGTACGTAAATTGAAAGATAAAAATATTGGCATTTTAATTACAGATCATAATGTTCACGAAACATTAAACATCACAGATAGAACTTACTTGTTATATGCTGGAGAAGTTATTAAATCTGGTTCTGCCGAAGATTTAGCAAATGACGAAATGGTTCGTCGTGTTTATTTAGGAGCTAATTTTGAGTTAAGAAAATAGTATTGAACCTTGCCAGCAAACAATCATAAATCCTTAGATGAAGTTAATGCTTCTGTAAATACTTCCAGTAAAGGAGGTTTTAGAAAATTATTAGCATTTATTGGTCCTGCCTATATGATTAGTGTTGGTTATATGGATCCAGGAAATTGGGCAACCGACATTGAAGGCGGAAGCAAGTATGGCTATAGTTTAATTTGGGTATTGGTAATGAGTAATCTTATTGCTTTATTATTACAAAGTCACTGTGTGCGTTTAGGCGTTGTCTCTGGCAGAGATTTAGCGCAAGCGTCCAAAGATCATTATTCTAAATTTATTAATTACTTTTTATATGCGTTAGCCGAAATTGCTATTGCCGCTTGCGATTTAGCAGAAGTAGTTGGTATGGCAATTGGAATACATTTATTGTTTCCATCCATTTCTATTTTAGGTGGCGTTTGTATTACGGTGTTGGATAGTTTTGTGTTATTGTTTTTACTGAATTCAGGCATCCGAAAATTAGAAGCTTTTATTATTTCATTAGTTGCTATCATTGGTGTATCTTTTTTTATTCAATTATTAATTGCAAAACCTGATATTGTTGAAATATCAAAAGGATTAATACCAGGTTTTACAAATGAAAATGCATTATACATTGCTATTGGTATTATTGGAGCAACAGTAATGCCACATAATTTATACTTGCATTCTTCATTAGTTCAAACTCGGCAGTTTGAAAGAACTCCCGTTGAAATTAAAAAAGCCATTCGTTTTAATATTATTGATAGTGCCATAGCTTTAAATTTAGCGTTGTTTGTAAATGCTGCTATTTTAATTATTGCAGCCACCACATTTTTTAATACAGGTGTCGAAGTCACAGAAATTCAAGATGCTCATAAAATGATGGCGCCCATGTTAGGTAGCACATTGGCGCCTTTGCTATTTGCTATTGCTTTAATTGCAGCCGGGCAAAGTTCTACAGTTACAGGAACATTAGCCGGACAAGTAATTATGGAAGGGTATTTAAATTTGAGATTACAACCTTGGATTCGAAGATTGTTAACTCGCTTAATTGCCATTGTTCCTGCATTTTTAACGATTTATTTTTTAGGAGAAGACAAAACAGGAGATTTATTAGTTCTCAGTCAGGTGATATTAAGTTTGCAATTAGGTTTCGCTATAATTCCTTTGATTCATTTTGTGAGTAATAAAAAACGCATGGGCGAATTTGTCATTCCATTTTGGCAAAAAGTAGCGTCGTGGATTTCGGTTTCGGTTATTGTATTTTTAAACTGTCAAATGCTGTTTAATAAAATAAAAGAGTGGTTACAGGAATCGAATTATGCCGTACTTATTGGCGTTATTGTTATTCCGTTTATGCTAATTTGTCTTGGGATTTTACTGTTTATTACATTTGAACCTTTATTTAAAAAAACGAAACAACAAGTGTCTTCTCAATTTCATGGCGATGTAGCGAAGATTAATTTTGAGGCACCAAAGCCTTATTCATCAATTGCAGTTACGGTTGATTTTAGTAAAAGTGATAGTAAGGCAATAAATAAAGCAATTATGCTTGGTGGTAAACAAGCGCATTATGTTTTAATACATGTGCTCGAGAGCGCAAATGCGGTGATATATGGCGAAGAGACAAATGACCATGAACGGATTGAGGATAGTGCAAATTTATTAGCGTATAAAAATCAATTATTGGAACAAGGATATAATTGTGAGTTTAAATTAGGTTTTGGAAGTCCAAAATCTGTTATTCCTAAAATGGTTGACAATTGCGATTTACTAGTAATGGGAACTCATGGACACACTACTTTTAAGGATATTTTATTTGGTACCACCGTAGAAAGTGTAAGACACAAAATTGAGATCCCTTTAGTGTTAGTGTAATACTATATAAAAGTGTAAATAAAACAGATAAATCATTTTTTTAGTTTAAAATTTCCCTTATTTTGCGGTAAAATAATCAATTGCAAATAGTAGTCAATACTCGTCTTTTAATTCAAAACAAATTAGATGGAATCGGATGGTTTAGTTATCAAACGCTTAAGCGTATAACTCAAAAAAATCCAGACGTTCATTTTGTTTTCTTATTTGACAGAGATTATAGTGAAGAATTTATATTCTCTGATAATATTACTCCTTTAGTTCTTGGCCCACAAGCGCGCCATCCTTTTTTATATTACGCATGGTTTCATTTATCGGTTAAAAATTTATTAAATCGTATGAATCCAGATTTGTTTTTATCACCCGATGGTTTTTTGTCCCCAGGTGCTAAATGCAAGCAATTGCCAGTAATACATGATATTAATTTTTTACATAATCCAAAAGACTTAAAGCCGTTAACCAGTAAATATTACAACCACTTTTTTCCGAAGTACGCAAAACTAGGAACTCGTGTAGCGACTGTTTCTGAATATAGTAAAGAAGATATTTCGAAAAATTACGGAATTGATTCTGGTAAAATTGATGTAGTATATAACGGAATTAATGAAGGTTTTGCGCCATTATCTGATCCGTCACAACAAATCATCAGAGAAAAATTTTCTCATGGCAAACCTTATTTTTTATTTGTTGGTTCTCAAAGTCCTCGTAAAAATTTAAATCGTTTAATTGCTGCTTTTGATATATTTAAAGAACAATCTCAATCAGATTATAAATTGGTGTTGGTAGGTGCTGTATATTCAAGTGAAGGTGACGTGAAACGAGTAATTGATAAATCTAAATTTAAGCATGACATTATTTTTACAGGCCGTCAGTCACAAGAAGAGTTAGAGAAAATCATGGCGAGTGCATTTGCATTGGCTTTTGTTCCATACTTCGAGGGATTTGGAATTCCTATTGTGGAAGCGCTTCAATGTGAGGTTCCTGTAATTTGTAGTAGAACAACCAGTATGCCTGAAATTATTGGAGATGCTGGTTTACTAGTTAATCCATATGAAGTAAATAGTATAAGTAACGGGATGTTAGAATTGTATAATAACCCTTCTCTTCGTAATCAATTTATAGAAAAAGGGAAAGAAAGAAAAAATTTGTTTTCCTGGGATAAATCTGCAGACCTACTTTGGAACAGTATTACTAAGTGTTTATGAGTTCGCCAATTAGTAAATCAGCTTTTATTAAAGCAGAGCAATGCTTAAAACATTTTTATTTATATAAAAATCATTACTACTTACGCGATTCTTTGTCAAAAGAAAAACAATTAATTTTTAAGCGAGGAACTGATGTTGGTATTTTTGCTCAACAATTATTTGCAGGAGGTATTGATGTGACTGCTGGAGAAAAAAGAGACCAACAATTATTTGCAGAAAAAACAAAACATTTAATTGCACAGGGAACCAAAACTATTTATGAAGCCACTTTCATCTATGATGATTTATTAGTAATGGTTGATATTCTTCATAAGCATGAAGATAAATGGATTGCTTATGAGGTAAAGAGTTCTTTAAAGATTACTGATACTTATGTGAAAGATGCATGTTTTCAATACTATGTGATTAAAAATTGCCTGCCTGATTTAGTGGATTTTAATTTACTAACCATGAATCCTAAATATATGTTGGATGGCGAATTAGATATTACCAAGTTGTTTAAAGCAACTTCGGTAATGAAAGATGCCATCAAAAACCTAGAATATTTTGCTCATAAAACACAAATTGCCAAACAAACATTAGAACAAAATAAAATTCCAGACATCAAAATTGGTGCTCATTGCTTTCAGCCATATGAGTGCGATTTTCTGGGAACTTGTTGGAAAAATATTAATGAACCTAATTCTGTTTTAACCTTAGGTAAATTAACAAAACAGGCTATGTTTGAGTTATATGATCAAAATATTAAACGCATTGATGAAATAGATATTAATACGATTGTACATAAGGAAATAAAAATTCAGGTTAAGGCAGCCATCGAACAAAAAGAACAAATATTTAACGAAGAAGTCAAAGCATTTATTTCTAATATTAAACAACCTATCTGTAGTTTAGATATTGAGGTATGGATGCCTGCTATTCCTTATTATAACGGAACGAAACCTTTTCAACAAATTCCATTTTTATTTTCCATGATTTCGGAAGAAAATGGAGAAATTAAAAACTACAGTTATTTTAAACCCATTGAAGAAGATTTAAGAAAAGATTTTTTAGAACGCATTCTAGCTGAAACTAAGAACTTCAATTCTATTTTAATGTTTGATAAATCATTAGAAGAAACGGTGTTAAATCAGTTAGTGGAATTATTTCCTGAATACAGAAATGATATTTCCGACTTAAAAAATAAAATTGTTGATTTAGCTGAGCCTATTCGTAAAGGAAATTATTACCATCCTGAAATGAAAGGTAATTTCACTTTAAAAAGTATTGCTCCATTGGTAAATCAAGAGGCTGGTTTTAATAATTTAGATATACAGTCTGGTATCAGTGCTATGTATATTTATGAGAGTTTATTGGAGCAAAACGCAATTGAAGGAGAACATATTAAACAACAATTAATTGATTATTGCGAAATGGATGCCTTAATTACGTATCAATTATTGAATTTTTTCAATAGTAAAGTAGATTAGAGCTTTGTTAAATAAATTATTCCTTCGCAAATTATTGTAACTTTATTCTTTCGACTATATTGTCCAGTTATTATGCGCTTGTTTTTAAATGTCAAAACTTACTGCCCAAGATAAATTTTTAGATTTATCCGATTACGCAAGACCTCCAGCAATTTTTTTTGCTAATAAATTAAAAAATACACGTTTCACACCTATACATGTTACTTTGTTATTTGGTGTTTCTGGCTTATTTGCAGTGTTTTGTATTTTAAAAGGAAGTTATATTTTGGCAAGTTTTTTTATTCTTCTAAAATCATGTATTGATGCTGCTGATGGAGAATTGGCCAGATTAAATCATAAACCTTCATACATTGGGAGATATTTAGATAGTGTGTTTGATATTGTTCTCAATTTTTTATTCCTTATGGCTATTTGTTATGTTTCTAAAACAAGTTTTTTTATAACACTTATAGCTTTTATATGTTTGCAATTGCAAGGTACTTTGTATAATTATTATTATGTGATTTTAAGAAATAAATCAATAGATGGTGATTCGACAAGTAAAGTTTTTGAATACAAAACTCCTAAAGCTTTATTAGGCGAATCACAAAAATCCGTGAATGTTTTATTTGTTATTTACGTCTTATTATACGGAATTTTTGATCGAGTTATTCATCTCTTAGATAAAGAAGCTTATAAATGCGAAAAGTTTCCTAATTGGTTTATGACAATGGTTTCAATTTATGGCTTGGGGTTTCAATTATTGATTATTGCCATTATGTTAATGTTGAATTTAATTAATTTTATCCCTCTATTTTTTATTGTTTATACCTTATTTGTTTTTTTGTTGATTGGATTGAGAAAATTATTATTTTAATATTCTTTAATAAAGCTATTTGCGTTTAAAATTTCTCATACTTATTTTTTGTTCCCCTATTTTGTTAAAAGCACAATTTAGGATGGATACTGCTAAACGGGTAAATTATTTGGTGATACCTGTTTTGTTTAAAACGCCCGAAACTGGTTGGGCTTATGGATTATCAACTTCTGCAAATTTTAAAACAACTCATAAACACGATTCTTTAACAAGAATGTCCGTCATTACTGCCCTTGGAATTTTTTCTCAGCGACAGCAAAATATTCAAGCTCTAGACGCTACAATATATTTTCCAAAAGAAAAATATATCCTCTATTTTAATTCTTCTCATAGTTATTTTCCAGATAATTTTTGGGGAATTGGTCAGTATTCAAAAAACACAGATGTTGAGCGTTATGTATTTGAGGAGATTATTGTTAATCCTCATATCAAACGAAAATTTTTTAAACATACTTTTTTTGGTCTAATAGCCGATTATCAAAATATTTTTAAAGTTCAATATACTCAAGGAGGTTTAATGGATTCAACTGAGTTTTATGGTAAAACAAATTATAATATTACTGGAATTGGATTTTCTGCGAGTTATGATACTCGTAATTCAACATTTTGGCCTACTAAAGGAGTATTTTTACAAACACAGTTTACAACTTATAATAAGGAATTAGCGTCTACTTACTCATTTAATAAATGGAAAGTGGAAGTAAGATTATTTAAACAATTATTTAAAGGACATATTTTGGCTTGTCAGTTATATAACTACTCAACCTTTGGCGAAACACCTTATCGTTCGATGGCAACTTTGGGAGGACAAGGTAATTTAAGAGGTTTTTATCAAGGCCGTTTTAGAGATAATTCCATGTATTCTGCTATTGCCGAATATCGAGCCCATATTTTTTGGAAAATAAGTGCTTGTGTTTTTGGAGGAATAGGCGATGTTTATAATCAACCTAAAAATATAAATACTAGTTCTTTAAAAGGTAGTTTTGGTGGCGGACTCCGATTAACTATTTTAGAGAAAGAAAACCTGAATTTACGAGTAGATTATGGTTATTCGGATAATTATAATCGTGGTTTTTATTTCACGATAGGGGAGTGTTTTTAGACTAATTTATTTAACATTCTTTGGTTCATAGTTTCTTGTTTAGCTAGCCTAAATTTTCCTTTACTACATTAACTTTAAACTTTACAAATTAAGCAAGGTTAAGCATGTCTAAAATTAAAGTTGGAATTCTATTTGGTGGTCGTTCAAAAGAACGTGAAATTTCTTTTGCTGGTGGAAGAACCGTTTATGATAATTTAAATAAATCTATTTTTGAAGCTATTCCTTTATTTGTTGATTCCTTTGGCAATTTTATAGTGCTAGATTGGAACTTTGTTTACAAAGGAACCATTCGTGATTTTTATCCTCCGGTGGAATTTATTCCGGCAAATAATACCGATTTTCAATATTACGCAGAAAACTTAGGTGCTTTAACGGTTCATCAACAAGATGAATTGATTTCAAAAATTGGAAAAAAAGTTCAAGCACATGAGTTAGCTTCTTTAATTGACTTTGCATTCTTGGCATTACACGGACCTTATGGCGAAGATGGTCGTATACAAGGTTTATTAGAGTACATACATATTCCTTATTCAGGAAGTGGAATTTTGCCTAGTGCTATTGGTATTGATAAAAGCGTTCAGAAAAAATTAATGGTAAATGCAGGATTTAATAGTCCTAAATTTTTCACCATTGATAGAACAGATTGGATTAAAGGAAATGTAAAAGGGGTTTGGGAAAAAGCAAAATCAGAGATTGGTTTCCCAATGGTTATTAAACCAGCCAATCAAGGTTCATCTATTGGTATTTCTATTTTTAATGAAGATAGTAATTACCATTTTATGGCCGCTGTTGAAAAAGCATTTTTTACTAAATGGTTAGACTCTGCTGAATGGAAAAAATTATCTGAGAATGAACAAATTGATTATGTGCGTTCGTTATCTGATATTCGTGAAGGTATTGGTATGCCAATAAAAATAGATTTAGGTCTTGTCAGTTCGAGCGAAGTCGAGAACAATGAAGTCTTAATATTTTACAACCAATACGAATTAATTTCTTTTTTAAACAACAATTGCAATAAAACTGAAGGGTTTGTTTTAGAAGCCTTGGATGGTGAAAGTACTGTCATGATTGAGGGATTTATTGAAGGAAAAGAATTTTCTTGTATTGTATTAGAAGATACAGATTCTAATAATAAAGCAATCGCACTTCCTCCAACAGAAATTAGAAAAGGAAAAGAATTATTTGATTACCGTAGTAAATATTTACCAGGCTTATCTCGTAAGATTACGCCAATTGAAGCAACTGACGAACAAATTAATGCGATTAGAAAAGAATGCGAGCGTTTATTTTCTGAATTATGTTTTGACGTGTACGCTCGTATTGATGGTTTTTTAAGCACAGATGGAAAAGTGTTTTTAAATGACCCGAATACGACTTCAGGTATGATGCCGTCTTCATTCTTCTTTCATCAAGCGGCAGAAATTGGTTTAACGCCTTCTCAATTCTTAACTTATATTATTCGTACTTCTTTAAGCAAACGAATTAAAAATAGTAAAGGTGCTTCAGTTTACGAACCGTTATTACATAAATTGGACACGTTTTTGATTAATGAGAAAAACGCTATCAATAATAAAATTCCTGTAGCGGTTATTTTAGGTGGTTATTCTTCTGAGCGTCATATCTCTGTAGAAAGCGGTAGAAATATTTTTGAAAAATTAGCGTCTTCCGAAAAGTATGCGCCAATTCCTGTTTTCTTAACAGGCGATAATACTAATCACTTAATGTTTCAAATTCCTATCAACGCTTTATTAAAAGATAATGCAGATGATATTAAAGATAAAATCAATAATTGGAAAATACATCCAGTAGTTAATCAAATTATTGCTGAGTGTAAAACTATTACCGATAAATATGGTTCTCCAAATAATTTAATTGCGCCAAAACAATTAAGCTATGATGATTTAGCTAAAGAAGTAAAACAAGTGTTTATTGCTTTACATGGTCGTCCGGGAGAAGATGGCGCTATTCAAGAAAAATTAGAAGCAGTTGGTTTAACATACAATGGTTCAGGTAAAGAAAGTTCATCTATTACCATTGATAAATTTAGAACCAATGAAATTTTAATGAAGCATGGTTTCTTGGCAGCTAAACATTGTTTAATTACAACTGATGATTGGAAGATTAATAAAGAGAAAATCAAACAAACGTTGCAAAATGATTACGTGTATCCATTAATTGCAAAACCGGTGGATGATGGATGCAGCAGCGCCGTGAAAATGATTAAATGTTTCGAAGAGTTTGAAGCTTTCGCCACTTTGATTTTTAGAAATTCAGAAACATTTGATGCAAAGGCCGCAGAAATACTTCATATAAAAGACAAAGAAGAATTTCCTCAAAAACAAGTATTATTAGTAGAAGAACTAATTAGTAAAAAAGGGGCTAAACATTTCTTAGAAATAACGGGCGGTATGTTAACTAAGCTCAACGCAAAAGGAGAAGTGGAGTATGAGGTGTTTGAAGCATCAGAAGCATTAGCAAGTGGAGAAATATTAAGTTTGGAAGAAAAATTCTTAGCAGGGCAAGGTCAAAATATCACCCCTGCACGTTATTCGCGTGATGAAAAAGAAAGACAGTTGATTTCTAATAAAGTAAAAGAGACTTTAGGAGCAGCAGCCAAGGTGTTAAATATTGTGGGTTATTGCCGAATCGATGCTTTTGTAAGAATATTTGATGCCAATCATGTGGAGGTTATCTTCATAGAAGTCAACTCGTTACCAGGAATGACGCCTGCAACTTGCATTTATCATCAAGCGGCTATTAATGGATATAAGCCGTATAGTTTTATTGATCGAATTTTGGACTTTGGAGCTCAAAAAACTGTCGTTATTTAAGTTAGTGGAAATCGGGTTTTTAACACTTTTCTTGAATATTTATAACTACTTTAATATCATTAAGTTATAAATAAAATTAACCACTTTTTAACGTGAAATAAACACGTAAGAAACATATTTTGAACATTTTTTGGTAGGTCATTTTCAGCGCCTTCGTCTAATAAGTTAGTTTATTAACAATTTTGCGTTTACCTTTGTTAATAACTGTAACTATACCGCCATGTTTGAGATTTTAAAAAGCTTTGAAAGTAAATTTGGTTCTCTTAAGAAAAAGGGACTAAGAATCGAAGGTTTATCAATGATAGACCCTAAAAGAAAGAAACATGTGATTATGATTTCTAAGCCATTTTTGTTTGACAATCGTCAATTACCAAAATCGTACGAAGGTTTAGATATTAAATCAAAAATTGAAGGCGGTTTACCAGAAGAATTTAAAATTGAAAAAGAAGCTATAAAAAAAGATTATTTATGGGCTCCTAATAAATTTGAAAAATACGTTGATCGTTGTTCTGAAGATATTAAGAAACAATTTGGTAATCCAAACATGTCACGTACAGAAATGTTAGATGCATTAGCATTTGGTAGTTTTGAAGATCATAAACAAAAAACAATCAATTTAATTAAAGAAGGAAAAATCCCTGCTATTAATTTAAATTAAGATAAAGCAATTGACTAGGGTATAATTAAGGGTTAAACTTTTTAAATTGCTTAAAATCCTTCCGCCAGCTGGCGGAAGGATTTTTTTTATGAAAAAATTTAACCACATAGACACATAGTTATAATTTTAATATAGAAGATTATAAAAACTTAAAGGAGCACATAAGAGAAGCGAGCTTCCCTGCTATGTTAACTCCATTCTGACTTTTGGTTGTGCTTATAACAACTATGTTGCTATGTGGTTAAAAAAACTTAATACCTAGTAATAATGAAATAAGTATTATAAAATCAATGTTTTAAACCATATATTTACGCTACTTTTTTTATAGTGAGTAATATTGTAGATCAAATAAAAGCGCCAATCAACAAGCACATGGACGAGTTTGAAGTGAAATTCAAACAGTCGATGAAAAGTAGCGTCCCTTTATTAGATAAAATCACAAACTATATTGTCAAGCGTAAAGGAAAGCAAATGCGACCTATGTTTGTTTTTTTAAGTGCACAAAGTGCTGGAGAAATAAACGAAAGTACCTACAGAGCAGCTTCCTTAATTGAATTATTACACACAGCTACTTTGGTGCATGATGATGTGGTTGATGATAGTAATGAGCGACGAGGATTTTTTAGTGTAAATGCTTTATGGAAAAATAAAATAGCCGTCTTAATTGGTGATTTTTTATTATCAAGTGGTTTATTATTATCTCTAGATAATAATGATTTTCACTTATTAAAAATAGTGAGTAATGCGGTTCGTGATATGAGTGAAGGTGAATTATTGCAAATTGAAAAAGCCAGAAAACTCGATATCTCCGAAGAAATCTATTTTGAAATCATTACTAAAAAAACAGCAGCATTAATAGCAGCTTGCTGTGCAGCAGGAGTTGCTTCGGTAACTAACGATGAAAAAGTGATTACCCAATTTAAAGAGTTTGGAATTAATACAGGAATTGCTTTTCAAATCAAAGATGATTTATTCGACTTTGGTGATGATACTTCTATAGGCAAGCCAACGGGTATTGATATCAAAGAAAAGAAAATGACTTTGCCATTAATTTATGCCTTAAGTAATAGCACTTGGTTAGAGAAAAGACGTATTATCAATATTGTGAAAAATCATAATGATGATCCGAAAAAAGTAGCAGAAGTGATTGAATTTGTGATACAAAAAGGCGGCATCCAATATGCCGAAAAAATAATGCATCAATACAAGGATAAGGCCTTAGCACAACTAGCTTCTGTTCCAGACAGTCCTTCAAAACAAAGCTTAATTCAATTAGTAAATTACTCAATCGAAAGAAAAAAATAATAGAATGATGAAAAAAGTTAATTTGATACCAGTATTTATTTTTATAAGCCTTAGTGTTTTGTTTTTCAATTGCAAAGGAGATGGCACAGCTGATGCAGAAAAAATGAAACAAGATTCATTAAAAAATGCGTCTTTAAACTCAAAAGCAAATAGTGCATACAGCCAGTATTTAATCACACCTCCAGATTCTGATTATACAGGTGATTATGTAGATAAATATTCAAATGGGATTGTAAAATTTACAGGTTTTTTTAGATTTGGTCAACGTCACGGACAATGGATGGCATTTTATGATAATGGATTAAAGTGGAGCGAATGTTTTTATGATAAAGGAAAAAAACACGGATCAACCATGGTGTATCATGAAAATGGTAAACTTTATTATTCAGGATGGTATAAAAATGATTTAAAAGATAGTTTATGGCAATACTTTGATACCCTTGGAAAAGAAGTTGATCGTCGTGCTTATAGAAATGATATTGAAACTGGTTTAGTTTACTAAGCCTTAGATGTTTTGTCTTCTAATTTTTATAGCATCGGCAAAACTAATGTTGTGTATTTTAGAATCGAGCCAAGCATAAAAATTGAAATATTCTAATGCGTTTTTTTCGTATTTGTCTTTAAACACTTTTTCTAATTCTTCTTTAAACTTAACATAGGTTTCTTTTTGTTTGCTATCACGTTTTGATAAGGCTATTTTCTTGAAATAATCTAAGAATACTGACTCAAATTTATATTGTTTTTCTTGTTGATTAAAAAACCTGACACTTGATTTATAGATATATGATAACAAATCATCATTACCTAATTCAAAATGCACAATTAAATTAATCAATTTCGAAATTCTAATAATATCTTGTCTTAAATCATCGTAATTTGTATTGATGATTTTATTTAGCCAAAGCAATGATTTATTGTATTCTCCAACTCCAAAATAAACCATACTAATTGTATGATAAATTCTCACTAAATCTTCATTATTGATTTTTGCTTCATATTTATCTAATCCTTTTATTACAAAAGGAATCACAAGAGTTGCTTTATCATGCTGCCCAATGTATGAGTATAAAACCATTTCGGTAATGAATGACTGAGTGAAAATGGTGATTTGTAAATCAGTAGCTTTAAACATTTCGTTCAGGGCTAATGATTTTAATTTATCAATCATTTTAAATCCATCATTATATTGTTTTTTAATGGCACAATATCTAACCAAATAGCCATGAGATACAATGTAATAATAAGGCATCTCTGAAATAATTTCAGGCTTATTTTCTAATTCAATAATAAGTTCCGAAAAAGATTTATGGACTTCATCCATTTCATTTAAGAGCATGTTTGCCACGCCGGTAATAAATAAGAAAATGATTTTAGATTTATTTGACAAGAAGCCTTCTTGATCAGAAAAACGTTTTGTTTCCTTTAGGATGTCAGTTATTTCTTTTACATCTTCTTTACTTCTTGCTATCATCAGTCTAGATGAAATGGCATTTAATTTAGCGAGTTGTAATTCGAAAGCCGCATAATTTTCTATTTTGCTAAATAGATTATTTTCTTCTTCAATTAACTCATCTAGTGTTCGGTAATTAATATCTCCAAAATGAGCCTCCATATCAATCAACACTTTTTCTAGCTCAACAATTTCGAGTAAACTATAAAACAACTCATAATCCTGAGCCATTTTTTTAATTAAGCTTAGTTGTTTACGAGATTGTCTGTATAAAGATTTGTTAAATAATAATTGGATGTTTTTTATTTCCTCGTCAATTTTAGCGCTAGCGCTTGTTTCCTGACGATGGAATCGTAAACTTTTTAAAATATGATGAAGTAACTGATTTTTTTCGGAAGCAAAATGTTGAACAAACGTTTCATTTTTAAAATGATTTTTCACAGCCTCTTCATCATAATTATCCTGACTTTGAATGAAGTTATAAAGTTTAATGTAGTTTTTGTCTCCTTGCTGAAGCGAAGAAAGAGATTTGAATTTTTTTTCTTCTTCTGGAGTTAAAGACTTAATAATTTCGAATAATTGATTGGTTGGCTTCATGATTTTATTATTAATTTAACCAAGCATTAGCGTATTTCTTTTTCATTAATTTATCCATTGCAATATTGTTGATTTTCGAATCAATATATACCTCAATGTCAAAATAAAAACTCACATTTGTTTCATGTGGGTCTTTCATAACTTCCTCTAAATCATTTTTAAAACTTAGGAATATACTTTTTTCATTTTCTTTATCTTTTACTTTTATTTCTGATAATTTTTCAAAGTAGGAAAGAATTAATTTTTCTGTTTTGAAATAAGAGATTTGAGTTTTGTAATAATTGTTAATGGTTGAAATTATGTAGCCCAATTGTTTAAAGTGGTTTAATTCGTAATGTAAACCAATATTTAAAATTCTGGCAAAAGATTGTAAATCTTCTCTCAATAAGTTATTTCCTTCACTTAATATTAATGAAATATAGTGAAGTGCCTTTTCATAATTGCCAAAATAAGTGTTCATAATGGCAATGTTGTAGTAAAATACTAGTTCTTCTTCTTTATTTATTTTGTCTTTAAATTCAATTAATCCGTTCTCTATTTCCTCAACATTTGATTGCGCTTCTTTTAAATTACCACTATTTGTATGAATGGTTAGTTTACCATTTAAAACAGAAGTAAAAATTTTTAATTGTAAATCTGTGGTATTAAAAGCTTTTACATTTTTCTTTTCTTCTAATTGTTTGATACGAGCTTCGCATGTTTTAAATTTCTTTTCTTCGTAGGCAATATTGATAAGATTATTAAGTGTTGTTAAATATCTGCTAGGCATTTCTTCTATCAATTCTTTATGCTCATCCATGATGCTCAATAAAGTCTGGCATTCTTCTTCTCTGCTTTGGTTATCCTGACATCTACAAAATAAAATAGATCTGCAGTGATGGAAAATAATTAATGCTTTTTTTGATTTTACTAGCTTGTCACTTTTCAATAATGGAGAATTTAAAATGGAATTAATATTCTCCATGTCCTCAGTCGTTTTGGCTTTATTTTTTTGTCTTGTATTTAAGTTTATTTTAGAATACAAAAGCGTATATGTTCCTAGATTTTTAGCTTTTTCAATAATAATTTGTTCTTCTTTTACCAAATCCTCAATGGTATTGTTTTTAATATTGAATTGAGTTTCTATCGAAATTAATAATTTCTCTAAGCCTATTAATTCAAGTATAAAGTGAAAACGTTCAAAGCGATAGGCTTCTTGTTTTTGTTTGTTTAAAATTTTTCGACATTGCTTGTATTGAGCCTTATCAAATAAATTTAAAATATTCGTAATTTCATCTTTGATGATGTATGAAGCGCTATTTTCTGCATGAAAAGAACGTAAACATTTTAGGATAAAGTTGTAAAGGTTTTCAGAGGTTTGGCTTTTAGCTTCTAGTGTTTCGTGTTTGGCTTTGGTAATTTTACTAAAAAAATCTTCTTTGTATTCTGAGGCAGCCTCAATAGTATTAAATAAACTTATTAAGTTAGGATTTAACTCACTAGCTGAAGCGGTTAATTTTAAAAAGCGTTTTTCTGACTTAGATAGTGATTTAACTAAGTCAAATAAATCTCTATTTGAAATTAAGTTCATATTAGCAATGCAATTTTAATTTATTATTATAGAACTCCTATTTTGATTACACTAATTAAGTAATTTTTATCTAATTTAGTTAAAAATTAAGCTAATGAAAACTGTTTATACTTCCTTTTTTATTGTACTCCTAAGCATATGTCAGATATCTCTTTCTCAAGTTGTTAATTGTCAATCTCATAAATCAGCTCTTGCTACTACCTTTTTATATTATTCTCCCGAAAATTTAAGAAGTGATACAATTGATATCATTAAATACACCATCAATTTAGATATTACTGATTTTTCAAATCAAAAAATAAAAGGAAATACAATCGTTCGTTTTGCCCCAAAAATTAACGGACAAAATAAAGTAAGTTTGGATCTACTAAAAATGCAAATAGATAGTATTTCATTAAATAATTCTCTATTAACTTATTCTTATAACGACACCCTCCTTCATGTAAATTTATTAAGCTCATTAAATACAACAGATACCGTAAATCTTATCGTGTATTATCAAGGCTCTCCACAAGGCGATCCTGCTGGTTGGGGAGGCTTTTCGTTTAGCGGAAACTACGCATATAATTTAGGTGTTGGTTTTGGTGCAAAGCCTCATAATTATGGAAGAGTTTGGTTTCCTTGCTTTGATAATTTTGTAGAGAAATCTACATATGAATTTAATATCATAACAAGTACTACTAAAACGTCTTTTTGTAATGGTGCATTAATATCTGATGTTATCAATGGAAGCCTGAGAACTCGTCGTTGGATTTTGGATAAAGAAATCCCATCCTATTTAGCCTCTGTGGCTGTGGCAGATTACACACAGGTAAATTGGAATGTGAATGCGGCTAATGGTAATTTACCTATTACACTTGCTGCTCGTCCAACAGACACTACTGCTTTAAAAAATGGATTTATAAATTTACCAAATGCCGTATTAGGATTTGAGAATTATTATGGCCCTTATGTGTGGAATAGAGTAGGCTATTGTTTAGTGCCTTTTAATAGTGGAGCCATGGAACATGCCACAAATATTTCATATCCTCAAGCGGCTACTGCTATAACTTACGAAGCTGATTTAATGGCGCATGAATTATCACATCATTGGTGGGGAGATTTAATGACTTGCGAAACACAGGAAGATATGTGGCTTAATGAAGGTATGGCAAGTTATAGCGAGCGTTTATTTGTAGAATGGATGTATGGTTATACAAAATACTTAACAGACGTGAAAAGTGTGCATGATGATATGGTGAAATTTGCTCACTTAAGAGAAAAAGGTTTTAGAGCAATTTCTGGTGTACCTCATGAATATACATACGGAGATCATGTGTATCGTAAAGGAGCCGATGTGGCTCATACTTTGAGAAGTTATATGGGAGATGCGGCATTTTTTACTGGTTTAAAATATGTATTGCAACAAAAAGCTTACAAGAATATGAATAGCATTGAATTTAGAGACTTATTGCAAACATCATCAGGACAAAATTTAGTGTCGTTTTTTGATAATTGGGTATTAAATGGTGGTTGGCCTCATTTCTCTATTGATTCAGTTAAAACAACTGGAACATCTGCGCCATATACATCTGTAGTGTATGTAAAACAAAAATTATTTGGCGCACCTAATTTTTATTCAAATGTACCTTTAGAAGTAACTTTTATGAATAGTGTTTGGAACAAAGAAGTGAAAACAGTTTCTATGTCAGGCGCTACTCAGTCATTTACATTAAACACCAATATTAATCCTGCAGTTGTTGGTATGAATGTGGAATCTAAAATTAGCGATGCGATTTCTTCAGAATACAAAACGATTAAAACCACTGGAAATAATACATATTCGTTAGGAAACGCTTTATTAATGATTTCAAACAAGGGAGCAGATTCTTCATACATCAGAGTAGAACATAATTTTGCAGCACCTGACGCCATTAAAAATAACACAAACAACTACAGATTAAATACACAACATTATTGGAAAATAGATGGAATTTTATCTTCAGGATTTGTAAGCAAACTTCGCTTAAATTACAATGGAAATAAAAACACTTCAGGTAATAATTATTTAGATACTTGTTTAACAGCCATAAATGGAGATAGTATCATTGTATTGTATCGCAAAAATGCAGCAGACGACTGGAAAGAAGTTTCGCATTACATTAAATTTAAAGCTTCTGCTAAATTTGGTTTTTGTACAGTAGATACTTTAAAGTTAGGAGAATATGTGTTTGCAAACGGACAGAGTAGTGTATTGTTAGGCACAAATGAATTAAAAAATATAAATACAGCTGAATTAATTGTGTTCCCAAATCCAAGCTCATCAACCGTAAATGTTAATATTACTCATCATAAAATCACTAATAATAGCAGTATTGAAATTTATGATATGCAAGGAAAAAGTGTAAAGCGGATCAGCTCTATCAATTCCGAAAACAGCATCTCAGTTTCTGAATTAGCAAAGGGGCAGTATATTATAAATTTAATGGATAAGAATAAAACGATTACCAGTAAAACGTTTGTGGTAGAATAAATATTGTCATGCTGTCCGCCAGCTGGCGGATCAGCATCTCTAAATTATACACTAATTATGAGACCCTGAATTGTAAAATCGGCGTAGCCAAACAAGTTCAGGGTGACTTTGAATTTATTAATCTCTAGCTCCCCAATACCTGCATCATTGCTTTTGCTTTCAGTAAACATTCTTCATATTCATCTTCAGCATGACACATGGCAGTTATAGCACTACCCACAGTAAAACTTAAGTATTGTTTTTCTTCATCATAAAAAATACTTCTGATTAAAACACTTAAATCAAAATCTCCATTTTTTTCAATATAACCTAAAGCTCCAGAGTATGGACCACGATTATATAATTCGTATTCATCAATCAATTCCATGGCTCTTATTTTTGGAGCACCAGTCATGCTTGCCATGGGGAAAGTGGCTTGTATAATATTATCAAAAGAGGTATTATCTTTTAGTTCGCAACTTACGGTACTAACCATTTGGTGCACCTGCTCGTAAGTTTCTATATCACATAATTTCTCAACTTTTACGGTCCCTTTTTTTGCAATACGCGACAAATCATTTCTAGCAACATCTACAATCATCACGTTTTCGTTACGTTCTTTGATATTACTATGTAGTTCCTCTTTTATCTGCTTATCCTGTTCAGGAGATGCCCCTCTTTTCGCAGTCCCTTTAATAGGCTTGGTAATTAAAGCGTTTCCTGTTTTGGTTAAAAACAATTCAGGACTTGATGAAATAATATATTGTTTATCAAACTTTACTAAAGCAGAATAGGGAGCTTTACTGATTGAATTGAGTTTTTGATAAATCACTAAAGGATCAATACATATATCGTGAGCCTCAAAGGTAATACAGTAATTTATTTCATAAATATCACCTTGTTGTATGTGTTGTTTTAAGGCATTTACTTTTTTGATGTAATCTTCTTTGCTAACGGTAGCTGTTATTTTTATAGTGTTTTGTATAGGAGTAATATTTCCAAAATCTAATTCCTTAAGTAAAATACTTTGCTCAACTTCAATAAATAACTGTTGTGGAAAATTAAGAGGATTATTGTTTTTTAGCTGAAAAAATTCAATATTTTGCTTAAAATCATAGTTGATGAAACAGATTCCCTCAACATTTTTGTTAAAATGAGCAAGTGATTTTTGGTTAGAAAGCAGAACTTTATTACAAAAACCCCTATTATTGGTGTTTGAGTAGTATAATGCTACGTATTTGTAGCCTCTTAAGTATGAATTGATTGAGTGAATCTTAGTTTTTATTTAGTTAAACGAAAAATGAGTACCGAAAGTAAAAAAATAATCAATAATAATCACGATTTTCAGTAAAAACAATACAATCAGAACTATATCTAATCAATTTAGTTATTATTTAATCATTTTAGCTTTCTAATAATTAACATATTGTTTAAATGATTTTTCTGACATGTGTAAGATTTTTTGTAAATTTGATACGCCTCCATATTACAAACTTTCTACAAATTATATTTAAAAATGAATACTTTTAAAAAAATAGCACTTTTTTTTGTTTTGTTATTGATGCAAAATGTATTATCAGCTCAAACATCATCTCTTTGTGATTCATCCAATTGGGCTAAACCTGGAACTTATGAAATAGTAATTATTCCTAATTCAGTAGAAAGTTCATCAATATCTAAAACCTCAATTCCTAATAGTGTTTTGTGTGAAATTGAAACAATGAGAAAGGATAATAAAGTGGTAGAATACGCTTTGAATAATTGTACTTTAATTAGAATTTACCCTAGAGTGCACCAATTGGAGCCAACATTACAAAAATGAAAAAAATACTTATAATTTCTTTACTAATATCATTAGTTAATGATTTCATTGCGCAGCCAGCAAATGATGCCTGTCTTAGTGCAGTTTCGCTTACCTCTGGAAGTAATTTATGTAGCCAAAATTCTACAAATGCTACACTTCAGGCAGGTGAGTGTTTTTTAGATTTCGCTGGTTCAACGGAAGGTACAATGTGGTATTCTTTTACAGCATCCACTTCTTCTTTAGTTTTAAACTTTATTCAAAATAACTCTACCAATGCAGCTCCAGATTATGTTGTGTATGGTCCTTATTCTAATTTGACGACTGGTTGTGCAAATGTTACTTCTGCATGTAGTGGCGGGTCTGTTTTAGCTACCGCACAACCAACAAGCCATGTTTCAGGTCCTGTAGGAGGCGTTAGCTATAATTTAGTAAATGGAGATCCTGGAAAATACACCATGTTAACTGGATTGACTACAACTGCTGGTAATAATACATATTTAGTTCAGGT
>Ga0066412_1000256_pt1 | contig 22892 bp, 22 predicted proteins | sample LakWasMet16_LOW5_2_FD_59499 | JGI IMG/M metagenome (GOLD analysis project Ga0066412, IMG submission 59499) | Freshwater sediment methanotrophic microbial communities from Lake Washington under simulated oxygen tension - Sediment Metagenome 16_LOW5 | ecosystem: Environmental > Aquatic >... | reverse complement strand
TGAAGTAAGAAAGCAAATAGGATATTTACCAGAACATAATCCTTTGTACTTAGATATGTACGTAAAAGAATTTTTGGAATTTATTGGTGGACTATATAAAATCAAAAACGCCAAAGAACGCGTTAAAGAAATGATTGATGCTACTGGATTACAAGTAGAACAAAATAAAAAAATTGGAGCCTTATCAAAAGGATATCGTCAGCGTGTTGGTTTAGCACAAGCTATGATTCACGACCCTAAAGTGTTAATTATGGATGAACCGACAACTGGGTTAGATCCAAATCAATTAGAAGAAATTCGTGGTTTAATAAAAAAATTAGGTAAGCAAAAAACAGTAATGTTAAGTACTCATATCATGCAAGAAGTAGAAGCAGTTTGCGACAGGGTTATCATTATTAATAAAGGAGAAATTGTTGCGAATGATACCACTGAAACATTGCAAAAAAACACAACTAAACAAGTGATAACCGTTGAGTTTGACAAAGATATTTCTGTAAATACCTTAAAATCTATTCAAGGTGTAGAAGATGCTATTTTATTGGAAGGTAAAACATGGAAAATTATTTCTGACATAGAAAATGATGTTCGAAAGGAATTATTTAATTACGCGGTTAAACATAACTTAAGTGTATTAACCATGAATAAAGAAGAGCAAAAATTAGAAGATGTATTTAAAGCATTGACTAAAAAATAATGCAAATTCAAAATTATAGTATTTATTGTGCTGGTAAATTTATTACTACAAATAATATCCTTGAAGTAAAAAACCCATTCAACAAAGCGCTAGTTGCTACAACCTATTTATCAGATAATGTTATTTTAGAAAAAGCCATTACAAAAGCACTTTCTGTAAAAGAAGAATTACAAAATTTATCTTCACAAAAAAAACACAATATCTTAAAACAAATTTCGAATGAGATTTACGCTAACAGAAAAAAATTAGCAGAAATTTTAAGTTTAGAAAGTGCTAAACCTATTAAATACGCTTTGGCAGAGATAGATCGTTCGGCATATACTTTTTCAATTGCCGCAGAGGAAAGTAAAAAAGATAGAACCGAAAACTTAGCTTTAAATAGAATTAATAACACTGACCAAAGAGAAGGTATCGTGGAATACTTCCCAATAGGATTAATTGCTGGCATTGCTCCTTTTAATTTTCCAATGAATTTAGCGGTACATAAAATTGCACCCGCTATTGCAAGTGGTTGTCCAATTATTTTAAAACCGGCAAGTCGCACTCCACTATCCTGTTTAGAACTTGCTAAAATTATTGATAGAACAGAATTACCAAAAGGAGCAGTTTCTATTTTACCAATGGATAGAGAAACAGGTAATTTATTAGTGACTGATGAACGCTTTAAATTATTAAGCTTTACAGGCTCTCCAGATATTGGTTGGAAAATGAAAGCGGAAAGCGGAAAGAAAAAAGTGGTTTTGGAATTAGGTGGAAATGCCGCAACTATTATCACTCAAAGCGCCAATTTAAAAGATGCACTGCCTAAATCTTTAATGGGTGCTTTTGCTTATAGCGGACAAATTTGTATTCATGCGCAACGTTTCATTATTCATTCTTCTTTATATCAAACATTTGTTGATGAATTAAAATCATTAAGCCTCGATTTAAAATCAGGTAACCCTTTAGATGCTACAACAGATATTTCGAACATGATTGATGAAGCCAATGCTATACGTGTTGAGAATTGGATTAATGAAGCCATACAACAAGGTGCGCAATTAGTGTGTGGAGGAAAAAGAACTGGAAGTTATTTAGAACCAACTATTCTAACTAATTGTAATCACACCATGAAAGTATATGCTGAAGAGATATTTGGACCAGTGATATGCATTAATTCTTATGAAACAATTGAAGTTGCTATACAACAAGCCAACCATACAAAATTTGGTTTGCAATGTGGAGTCTTTACAAATGATACAACTGAATTAAATAAATGCTTTAAACAAATAGAAGTGGGTGGTATTATTCATAACCACGTCCCTACTCTGCGTTATGATCAAATGCCTTATGGCGGAGTTAAAGATAGTGGACTTGGCAGAGAAGGTGTTCAATATGCCATGCTGGATATGTTAGAACCAAAAATATTAGTGAAGTAAAAAATTAAATTATGGAATATAGAAGATTAGGGAAATCAGGATTACAAGTAAGTGCATTATCATTTGGATCTTGGATTACATTTGGTAAGCAAATTGAAAACAATACGGCTGATGAGCTTTTAACTATTGCTTACGATAATGGAGTAAACTTTTTTGACAATGCAGAAATATATGCTGCAGGAAAATCGGAAGAAGTGATGGGCAAAATTTTAAAACAAAAAAATTGGGCTCGTAGTTCTTACTGTGTTTCAAGTAAAGTATATTTTGGTTATGAAGATAAAAAACCAAATCAAACTGGTTTATCTCGTAAACATATAATTGAAGGCTGTCACGCCGCTTTAAAACGCTTACAGGCAGATTATATTGACTTATTCTTTTGTCATCGTCCTGATAAAAACACGCCCATTGAAGAAACCGTTTGGGCAATGAATACCTTAATACAACAAGGTAAAATTTTATATTGGGGAACGAGCGAATGGGCAAACGACGAAATTATGGCGGCATTTGTTTTTGCTGAACGTAACCGATTAATTGGGCCTACTATGGAACAACCTCAATACAATATGTTTGAAAGAACAAAATTAGAGAAAGACTATTTATTATTGTTTAGAGATTTTGGTTTAGGAACAACAATATGGAGCCCCTTAGCCTCTGGTTTATTATCTGGCAAATACAACAATGGAATCCCCGAGGATAATCGTTTACACATTGAAGGAATGGATTGGTTGAAAGAACGCACATTAGGAGAAGAATCCAAAATTGAGAAAACAAAAAAATTAGCTTTATTAGCAAATGAATTAGGAACATCGGTTGCTAAATTATCTATTGCTTGGACTATTAAAAATCCAAATGTTAGTACAACAATTTTAGGAGCTTCAAAAAAAGAACAACTCATTGAAAATTTAAAAGCTTTAGATGTTGTTTCGTTAATTACTCCAGAAATAACCGAAAAAATTGAATTGATATTAAATAATAAACCTGTTCAGGCTCAATTTTAAATATAATTGTAGTCATGCTGAACTTGATTCAGCATCTCATAGACCCTGAATCAAGTTCAGGGTGACGAATAAAAAAATATGGATAAGATATTTTCAGATTTAAAAGTTATTGAACTAGCTGGCGTTTTAGCAGGACCATCAGCTGGTTTGTTTTTTGCTGAATTAGGTGCAACTGTTATTAAAATTGAGAATCCTAAAACTGGCGGCGATGTTACGCGTTCTTGGAAATTAAAAACAGAAGATAAAACAGATAAAACAAGCGCCTATTTTTGGAGCGTAAATACTGGTAAAGAAATTTTGTTTTTAGATTTATCTATTGACAAAGATTTACAATCGTTTTACGAATTAATTAAAACGGCCGATGTTTTAATTACTAATTACAAATTAGGTGATGACCTAAAATTAAAAGTAGATTACAATACATTAAAAAGAATAAACCCTACTCTAATTTACGCATCCATCAATGGTTTTGGGAATAACAATCCTCGCACAGCTTACGATTTAATTTTGCAAGCCGAAAGTGGATTTATGTTTATGAATGGAGAAAAAAATGCAACTCCATTAAAAATGCCTGTAGCATTAATTGATATTTTAGCTGGTCACCAACTCAAAGAAGCTATTTTAATTGCCCTATTAAATAAATACAAAACCAATACAGGTTCACATATAACTGTTTCATTATTTGATACCGCTGTTGCTTCATTAGCTAACCAAGCAACCAATTGGCTAATAGCGCATCATTTACCAACTGCTCAAGGCTCTTTGCATCCAAACATTGCTCCCTATGGCGAAATATTTACAACTAAAGATAATCACCAAATTACCTTTGCTATTGGAAGCGATAAGCAATTCAAACATCTGTGTGAGATTTTGAATCTTGATTTATTTTCTCATCCCGATTTTGAAAGTAATCAGCTGCGAGTTACAAATAGAGTTGAGTTATTTTCTAAACTTAATCATTGTATTCAATTATTAAACTTCGATGCTTTATTTAATGAATGCATCAAACATGATATTCCAATTGGTAAGATTAGAAATCTAAAAGAAGTGTTTGAATTACCCGAAGCTCAAAATATGTTGAATTCCTTTTCAAACATTCAAACTACCAAGTCAATTAGCTTTAAATTTGAAGAATAATCCTACTTATTTTTGAATAAATACCTCTAAATGTCAATATCATTTGATAGTATTTATTTGAGATTATTTGTAAACTTGTTACATAATTAACTCTATGTCAAGATTTACCATTTGTATATTATTTATTATTTTTTTTGGGTTCAATTCAAAAGCACAATACAAAGACACCATTTTATTAATGAATGGTAATTATGTGGTTGAGAAAGTAATTGATACCTTAATTGGGGCAGTTACAATTGTAAATCCAGAAAAAACTACAGAAAAATTACATTACGAATATGATGATATTTATTGTGTAAAATATGCTTCAGGTTTTACAGATTATTATTATACACAAGATACCTTAAGAGGAAATTATTTTACTCGCGATGAAATGCAATATTACATTTATGGAGAAAGAGACGCTCGTAAAGGATTTAAAGCCAGAGGCTCCTTAATTGGAGCTGGCATAGTTGGCTTAGCAAGTGGTGGATTAGGTTTATTTTTTGCCCCTGTATTTCCTTATGGTTATATGGCGCTGAGTGGCATTCCTAAAGTAAGAATCAAACATAGCACCATCAGTAATCCTAATTACATAGATCATGATGCCTATATTTTAGGATATGAACGAGTTTCTAGAAGCAAAAGAAGAATCCAGGCGCTCATAGGAGGAACAATTGGCTTGGCCGCTGGATATGGGTTATATTTTGGTTTATTAAAAGATAAATTACCATCAGCAATTACTCTCCGATTTTAAATAATTACAACTCATGAAACGTCATAAAATAGTATTACTAGGTTCAGGTGAATTAGGGAAAGAATTAACCATAGCCTTACAGAGATTAGGGCAATATGTTATAGCTGTTGATTCATACAAAGATGCTCCTGCTATGCAAGTGGCGCATGAACACGAAGTTATTAATATGCTAGATGGTGATGCTTTAGATGCGATTGTGGCAAAACATAAACCTGATTTAATAGTTCCTGAAATTGAAGCTATCAGAACGGAACGTTTTTATGATTATGAAAAACAAGGAATAACTGTTGTTCCAAGTGCAAAGGCGGCAAACTTTACGATGAATCGTAAAGCCATTAGAGATTTAGCAAGTAAAGAATTAGGTTTAAGAACCGCTAATTATTTATACGCAACTACTTTAGAAGATTTTAAAAGAGCAGTTGCTGTTATTGGAATTCCATGTGTGGTAAAACCTTTAATGAGCAGTAGCGGAAAAGGGCAAAGTATTATTAAAACAGAACAAGATGTTGAAAAATCTTGGAACTATGCCATGGAAGGTTCTCGTGGCGATTATAAAGAAGTGATTGTAGAAGAGTTTATAAAATTCAATTCTGAAATCACTTTATTAACGGTGACTCAAAAAAATGGCAATACTTTATTTTGCCCTCCAATTGGCCACCGACAAGAACGTGGCGATTATCAAGAAAGTTGGCAACCATGTGCAGTAAGTGATATAGACTTAAAAGAAGCGCAAGACATGGCTGCAAAAGTAACCAAAGCATTAAGTGGTGCAGGTTTATGGGGAGTTGAATTTTTCTTGACAGATAAAGACATTTATTTTTCTGAGTTATCTCCTCGTCCGCATGATACAGGAATGGTGACTTTAGCTAATACACAAAATTTAAGCGAATTTGAATTACATGCTCGTGCTATTATTGGCTTCCCTATTCCACAAATACAATTACAACAGCATGGTGCATCAGCTGTTTTATTAGCTAGCGCAGAAAGCACATCTTATCATTTTACTGGAGTATCCGAAGTTTTAAGTAACCCTAATACGGATGTTCGTTTGTTTGGAAAACCTACTACTCGCCCGTATAGAAGAATGGGAGTTGTACTAACATATGATAATTTACATTCAGATGTGAATGCGGTAAAACAAAGAGCCATAGATTTGTCAAAACAAATTTCAATCATTAACAACTAATGAAATTAAATTTCCTGATAGCTTTTGTATTACTGAATCTCAATTTATTTTCACAACAAATAAGCTTTGCTGACCATCTAAAAAAGACGGCCATTGCAAAACTACAAAGTGGCGACTCTCTGGTTTATTATCAATGCCATGTAGATAGTGCTAGCCAAGAAATCACTACATCTAACGGTAAAAAAATAAAAACTAAAAAGAAAAGAATTACTTTAACCGAAAAGTTTGTGATTTACAAAACAGATACTGTATATCAATGCAAATACTATAACTCCTCAATCACAAACTATCCTAACAAAAAATTTCCTTATTTAACTTTAAAAGAAGTTGCTAATTGGGAATTTGAATTGAAAGAACAGAAACAACTAATTTATAATCAAATTCTATTATTTGCTATTTTAGAAACTAAAACTCATGCTATTACTCATTACGAGTTAAACATTAATAAAACTTGCCCTAATGAAATCATCATAAAAGGCAAACATATAAATGAGCAATTTATTGTTGAAGGGAATTACATCCTCAGTAAATCCTTAAACTATTAAGTTCAGTTTACAAACTCAACTGTTTATTCTTTATTAATAGTTATTTAAAATCTCATCGAATTTACTCCATAAAAAAAGCCTCTGCAAATGCAAAGGCTTTTCAAAAATTAATAAAACTTATAATTATAATGCATCAAAATCAACTATTAATTTTTCAGTTAATGGATGAGCTTGACAAGTTAAAATAAAGCCATCTTCAACCTCAGCTTCTGTTAATGCAAAGTTATTATCCATCCTCGCTTTCCCTTCTATTACTTTAGCACGGCAAGTACAACAAACCGCTCCCTTACAACTAAATGGTGCATCCACACCCGCTTCAATAGCTGCATCTAAAATAGTTAAACCACCTGTATTTAATTTCATTGTTGTTTCAATACCGTATTGAATAACAGTTATCTCACTATTTACATCTGCACCTGTAGGCTCATTTCCTGCAGCTTTATTAACAGCGTCAACTACTGCACTAAAATATTCGATGTGAATTTTTTCATGAGCAATTTTTAAACCTTCTAATGCTTGTTTAATATTTTCCATCATTGGTCCTGGACCGCAAATAAAATATTCATCAGCATTTACTCCACCAAAGTTTTCTAAAATAGATTTTACTCTGTCAACTGTTAATAATCCTTTTTGTAAATCACTCACTTGAGTTTTAGGATTATCATAAACGTTTAATACTTTTAATTTATCTGAATGATCAGCAGCTAATTTCTCTAACTCAGCTTTAAAAATTACTGAATCTTCATCTCTATTAGCATATACTAAAGTTATGCTACTTTGTTTTTCAATATATAATACACTTTTTAAGATACTCATCATAGGAGTTACTCCACTTCCGCCAGCAAATAACACATAGTTTTTTTTGTTATTTCCTGATAAAATGGAGCTAAAATTACCCATTGGAGTCATTACCTCAACAGTATCACCAGCTTTCCAGCTACGGTTAATTAAAGTAGAGGCGCGCCCGTCTTGTACTTCTTTAACAGCTACTCGTAATTCTTTTTCGCTGTAAGGACTAGTACAAATACTATATGAACGACGAATCTCTTCTCCATTTACATTTAATTTGATCGTAATATATTGTCCTTGTTTAAATTGATATTCGTGTTGAATAGCTAAAGGAATGTCAAAAGCCACTGATACAGCATCTGTTGTTTCTCTGCGAACATCTTTAATTTTTAAGGTATGAAATCTTGCCATTTTTTAAATTTTAGGTTGCAAAAATAGATATAAAAAACAAATATATTAGAATGCGCGTAAAAATTAGCATTTTGAAGTCAATCTAATATAAATCATTGGGTTAACAAGATTTTAGAAACATAATTAAACTTCACATGATTTTAGCTGTTTAAATGGTATTAATTTGCTCATAAAAGGTTTGAAAAAAACGCAGCAATAGCTTATATTTGTATAATTCGTAAACTAAATAACAAAATGGAAGTCAATAAATTTGAAGAGGTGTTTGAAGGTAAATTAGCCAAAAACGAAATGGTTGAACCGAAAGATTGGATGCCAGAGAATTATCGTAAGCATTTAATACGCCAAATATCTCAACATGCTCATTCTGAAATAGTAGGAATGTTACCTGAAGGTAACTGGATTACTCGTGCCCCAAGTCTTCGTTCAAAAGTAGTTTTATTAGCTAAAGTACAAGATGAAGGTGGACATGGTTTATACCTTTACACTGCTGCTGAAACTTTAGGAATTAGTCGCGATGAATTATTAGATAATTTACATACTGGTAGAGCAAAATATTCATCGATTTTTAATTATCCAACCTTAACTTGGGCCGATATTGGCGCCGTGGGCTGGCTAGTAGATGGTGCTGCTATTATGAATCAAGTAATGTTACAACGCACATCTTACGGGCCGTACGCTCGTGCTATGGTGCGTATCTGTAAAGAAGAGAGTTTTCACCAACGACAAGGGTTTGAAATTATGACTCGTTTAGCTTTTGGAACAGAAGACCAAAAAGCAATGGCTCAAGATGCATTAAACCGTTGGTGGTTTCCAACAATGATGATGTTTGGCCCTCCAGATGCAGAATCTCCAAATAGCGAAAATGCTATGAAATGGAGAATTAAGCGTGAAACAAACGACCAATTACGTCAGCGCTTTGTTGATCAAACAGTTCCTCAAGTTCAATATTTAGGATTAACGGTTCCTGATGAAAATTTGAAATGGAACGAAGCTAAAAAAGGATACGATTTTAGCGAACCAAATTGGGTTGAATTTAAAAACGTGATTAGCGGAAATGGTCCTTGTAATAAAGAACGTTTAGCGGCTCGTAACAAAGCTCACAATGATGGTGCTTGGGTTAGAGAAGCGGCGCAAGCATTTGCTAAAAAACGCAACGAAATTTACGTAGCAGCATAATTAAATTAATGATTTATAAATTTTTGAAGATTAAATAAAATGAGTGATAATCAAGGCCCAGTTTGGGAAATATTTTTACAAAAAAAAGCAGGTCAACCATTTGTGCACTGCGGTAGTTTACATGCATTCGATAAAGAAATGGCTTTACAAAATGCAAGAGATTTATACACACGTCGTAATGAAGGTGTTTCTATTTGGGCAGTTCCATCTAATGCAATTGTAGCAAGTAGCCCTGAAGACATAGGTCCTTTCTTTGAACCGGCTAATGATAAAGTTTATCGTCATCCTACGTTTTATCAAATTCCGGATGCAATAGGTCACATGTAATTTTTTATAAACTCTCTATTTTTCAAATGACAACACAAGAAGCATTATTTCAATATACTCTTCGCCTTGGCGATACTAACTTAATTTTAGGTCAACGCTTAAGCGAATGGACTGGTCATGGACCGTTTTTAGAAGAAGATTTAGCCTTAACAAATATTGCACTAGATATTACAGGAACTGCAAAATCATTATTAGAATATGCTGCAACTATTGAAGGAAAAGGAAGAACAGAAGATGATATAGCTTATTTTAGAAACGATAGACAATATTTTAATGCTCAAATTACGGAGCAACCAAACGGCGATTATGCTAGAACCATTGTTCGTCAAGCAATCATAGATTGCTTTGATTTTTACTTTTATACTGAGTTAGCAAAAAGTAAAGATGAAACTTTAGCTGGTATTGCTCAAAAATCAATTAAAGAAGTTACCTACCATTTACGTCATACTTCATCTTGGGTAGAACGTTTTGGAGATGGCACTGAAGAAAGTCATAACAAAGCTCAAACTGCTGTAAACGAATTATGGCAATACACTGGCGAGTTATTTGAAATGAATGAAGTGGATGCTATTTTAATTAAAGAAGGAATTGCTGTTGATTTAACTATTGTGAAAGCGAAGTGGGAAAAACACATGACTGATTTATTAGAAAAATCAACCTTAACAAAACCGGAAAATGTATTTATGCAAACTGGTAGCCGTAAAGGAATTCATACAGAACACTTGGCTTTTATCTTAGCTGAGATGCAAGCTTTGCCTCGTATGTACCCAGATGCAAAATGGTAAATCAAAGTAGTATAATGAAAAATTAATCATTTAACACTAAAACAATACACAATGAAACATTTTTTATTAATACTTTTTTCATTTTTCACTTTATCTGTTCTTTCTCAAGCTGCTCCTACTCCGAAAATAAAAATTGCCAGATCACAATTTACTAAAGCAAAAACTTTACGCGAAATCCTTCCATCATTACCAAAAAATTGTCCTATTTCCGAATATCGATTTGCAATTGATTCGCCACAATTAAAAAAATCAATTACGATTAAAAATAATAAAATTAGCTCAGACCTTAAATCAATTGTTAAAAACATGAAAGCTGGGCAAAAATTTTATATCGAAAATATCAAATCAAATTGCAAAACCCCATTTAAAACTAAACACATATTTGTTATTACAAAATGAGCTTTAAAGAATCTTGGAAAAAATTATCACCTTATTTTGTTGATGTATGGCAATACATCGTCATTATTGTGATTATGATTATAGCTGCTATTTTTATTCTTTAAATTTTGAATCATACTAAAGAACATATTCTTTCTCTTCTATCTGAAATTCCAGATCCTGAAATCCCTGTGATTACTATTATTGAATTAGGTGTGATAAGAGACATTAAAATTACTGATGACACAACTATTTCTTTAAAAATCACGCCTACCTACTCTGGCTGTCCTGCAATGAAACAGATAGAAGATGATGTTAGAAAAAAATTGTCAGAAAATGGTTTTACAACTATTACAATTAATACCATTTTTTCTCCGCCATGGACAACTGATTGGATAACTCCTGAAGCAAAAGAAAAATTAAGAATATACGGAATTGCTCCGCCGGAACATAGCACCGAAGATAAAAGTTGGTTAACTGGCAAAACTAAATCAATAGCTTGCCCTCGCTGCAAATCTCAAAACACTAAATTGATTTCTCAATTTGGTAGTACAGCCTGCAAAGCACTATATCAATGTCAAGATTGTTTGGAGCCATTTGATTACTTTAAGTGCATTTAATTTTCGACTAAACTTTATTTTTATATTACGAAATAAGCATTATCTTAGCTTAAAGTATTTTACCATGGTAAGTAAGTCTTTTTTTAACCTCGTCGTCAATAATTTTTTAGAACATGTATTTGTTTTAAATAGTAAAAATGAAATTACTTTTCAAACAGATAACAACTCTTCTCTTTTGGGATTTACAAATGAAGAAATTCTAAAAAAAGGATTTCAATCTATATTTATTAATCCTCATTTCTCATTAAATGAAGTATTAGACAAAGCTAAAAAATACGGCGAATTTTACGGCACAGAAAATTTTGAACACAAATCAAAAAAACACATTAACATAGCATTTCGTGTTTTATATCAAGAAGACGTCACCTCAAAAGAACAAGTGTTTGTTTTTTATTTGCGTGACAATACTCAACAAAATTTGGTTAGAAAAGACATCATCAAAAAAAGCTTAACGATTGAAAATTTATCTAAATCACGTAAAATTAGAGATGGAAAAATTAATGAAGCCATATATGAAATATTAGAATCTTCATCCAGAGCTATGCACGTAACGAGAGTAAATGCATGGTTATTTGATAAAGAAAAAACAGAAATTCAATGTATCGGAAATTTTGATTCTAGAGAGAATAAATTAGTCCCTCAAAGCTCGTTGCCTCGAATTGCGATGCCATTATACTTTAATTTATTTGAAACAGAAAAAATTATTATTACCCGAGATACTTTTAATGACGCAAAAATAAGTGAATTATTAGATTTTTATTTAAAGCCACATGACATACAATCTTTAATGGACGTTCCTGTTCGTATAGAAGGTGAAATGGTTGGGGTAATTTGCTTTGAAAATGTTGGAGCTCCCAGAGAATGGTCTCTTCAAGAACAAAAATATGGTTTAGTAGCAGCCCAAATGCTTTCTCTAACTATTGAATCTCACAATAAACAACTTGCAAAAAAAGCACTAGAATTAGCATTAGAAGAACAAACTATTTTACTACAAGAAGTTAATCATCGTGTAAAAAATAATTTAAGTATTGTGGCTAGTTTGATGAACTTACAAAGCGAAAAATCACATGACGATTACCATAAGCAATTATTTATGGAATGTAGAAATCGTTTAGATTCTATTGCTGCTGTTCATGAATTAATTTATAAAGCAAAGTCATATTCACATATTAATTTCAAAGAATACCTCAATCAAATTATTGAACACATCTCTAACTCTTATCAATCATTCAGTCATATTAAAATTATAAAAGGCATTACTGATGTGCACGTTGATATTTCGTCAGCCATTCCAATGGCATTAATTGTGAATGAATTAATTACCAATGCTTACAAACATGCTTTTACTAATAAACCAGAAGGCATTATTGAAGTTTCTCTTTTAGAAAACAATAATCAAGTATTCTTAACAATCAAAGATAACGGCAATGGATTTGACAAAACGGTTATTCCTAAAAACTCCATTGGCATGGATATCTTAAGTGGACTCATCGATCAAATTGAAGGAAGTTGCAATTTAACTAGCAATGAAAAAGGAACTGTATATAAAATTTCATTTTCCAAAAAATAAACCCCAATTTTAGCTCATTAAATAAACCTATTATGAGCTACATACTTTCAGAATTAAAAGATAAAGTCATGGTTATTACCCTTAACCGTGCAGATAAATTTAACAGCTTTAATCGCGAAATGGCACTAGAGCTTCAGAGCATTTTAGATAAAGCTGAAACTGATGAAAATGTTAGAGCAATAGTTTTAACTGGAACAGGAAAAGCATTTTGTGCTGGACAAGATTTAGCAGAAGCTATCGATCCTAACGGGCCAGGCATTGCTAAAATTGTTGATGAACATTACAATCCTATCATTTTAAAAATCCGCAAAATAGAAAAGCCAATTATAGCTGCTGTAAATGGCGTGGCCGCAGGCGCAGGTGCTAATATTGCTTTAGCTTGCGACATAGTTACAGCTACTCATTCCGCATCCTTTATTCAAGCCTTTAGTAAAATTGGATTGATTCCTGATAGTGGTGGAACTTTCTTTTTACCTCGACTTGTAGGATTTCAAATGGCTACTGCTTTAATGATGACTGGAGATAAAGTAACCGCTACCGAAGCTCAACAAATGGGCATGATTTATAAAGTGTTTGCAGATGATACCTTTATGAATGATGTGTTAGCATTTGCTACTAATTTAGCTAACATGCCAACAAAAGGCTTAGGACTAACTAAACGTTTATTAAACGAAAGTATGTTTAATACACACGACAAACAATTAGCTCGTGAAGGTATTATACAAGTTGATGCTGCCAATACATATGATTATTCAGAAGGGGTAAACGCCTTCTTAGAAAAACGTAAGCCTGAATTTAAAGGGAAATAAATATATTTTCAATTCCTCTTATTGTCACCCTGTCCGCCAGTTGGCGGATCAAGGGTCTTTGAGATGCTGAATCCGCCAACTGGCGGACAGCATGACCGTAATTTATTAAACCTCTTATTGTTTACAATTTTCTTGTATCTCTACTTCAAAAAAGGCGTTATAAGTTTAATTTTACTCTTATGACAAAAAAATCCTATTACTTATTCATATCATTTCTATTCTTAGCTTTTGTATCATTAGCTCAACCTAAAAAAGAATATTACGATAGCGAGCAAACTAAACTAAAATCTGAAACAAATATTGTAAAAGGCATGCCTCATGGCCGTCATGTAGAATATTTTAAAAATGGCAATATCTCACGTAAAGGCTCATTTTACAATGGAAAAGAAGATAGTACTTGGTGTTTTTTCTATGAAAACAAAACTTTAAAAGCTACAGAAAGTTATAATCGTGGTAAGAAAAACGGACATAATTTTTACTATTTCAAAACAGGAGAACTAGCTCAAGAAACTGTATTTAATCAAAACTTAGCAGATAGTATTTGGACTTCCTATTATGAGAACAAAACTGTAAAAAGTCGAGAATCATTTTCAAAAGGAAAAAAGCAAGGTGATTGGTTGTATTATTTTGATAACGGACAATTAGAAAGCTCAGGGAAATTTGCAAACGACTTAAAAGAAGGTGAGATAAAAACCTTTTACAAAGATGGAAAAGCATCAAGCGTTTCTAATTTTTGCAAAAATAAACCTTGTGGAAAAAACATTGAATACTATGAAAATGGTCAACAAAAATTTGAGAAAGAATATATTGACTCTGTTACGTTTTTACTCCATAGTATGTGGGACGAAAAAGGGAAATCTATCATTACTAATGGTAATGGGACTTTAACGGCTCAATATACAAGTGGTATTATTAAAGCTCAAGGAAGCTATCAACATGGCTACATGAATGGTTTATGGCGTTACTTTCATCCCAATGGAGAATTAGATTATGAAGCAACATACGAAAAAGGTATTTTAAATGGCTATTACTCCTCTTATTATCAAAATCATAAAATTAAAAGCGAAGGACCTTTTGTAAACGGAAAGAAAAATGGCGTTTGGAAATTTTACACCGAAAAAGGTGAAAAAGAAATGGAAGGTACTTTAAAAGATGGCCTAAGAACAGACAAATGGACTTATTACTATAGTAATGGCAATAAAGAATCTGAAGGTTATTTTGCAGATGATAAACAAACAGGTACATGGGAATATTTTTATCCAACAACTGAAAAATGGAAACAAGGTAATTTTGATGCAGATTTAAAAACAGGTATTTGGACTACTTGGTTTGAAAATGGCAAAAAATTACAAGAAGGTCCATATGCCTTAGGTAAGGAAAATGGGCAATGGCAAAGCTGGTATAACAATGGCCAATTAAAAGATCAAGGAAGTTTTAAAAACGCTCAAATATCAGGATTATGGGAAGGTTGGTATATCAATGGGAAACCAAATTATAAAGGAGAATATAACGAAAAAGGTAAAAAACAAGGCCTTTGGGAATACTGGTACGAAGCAGGGCAATACAGAGAAAAAGGTTCTTATGTAAGTGGTATTAAACACGGGCATTGGACTAGCTACCACGAAAAAGGCAGTTTTGTAGATAGCGAAGGAAATTACAGTAAAGGCAAACAACATGGCACTTGGACCTATTACTATGAAACCGGTGGGATTATGAAAACTCAAAACTTTAAAGATGGCCGCCTTTCCGGAAAATCTATCAGCTATTATTCAAACAATAAAATTCAATCTGTAAGTAATTACAAAGTAATTAGCGAAAAACGAAAAGGGAAAAAGCAAAGCGTAGCAGATGGCGATTGGATTTTTTACGACAAAACCGGTAATGAAATTAGTAGAATTAGCTACAAAAATGGTGTGAAAAAGTAACCAAAAAATAATATACCTATTTTTTAATAAAAAAGTATCTTTACTAAAATAATAATTACCCCATATGTTTTTAAATATTAAATCATTTGTATTGATGAGTTCTATAGCAATTATGTTAAGTGCTTGCGGTGGGAACAAACAAGAAGAAGTAGATGCTTCTGATGACAGCGTGGTTGCTGCTGGATTAGATTCTCAAAAAATTTCTGCACAAAATGTATTTAATACAATCCCTTCAAGAGACGAGCTTCTTGATTTGATTAAACAAGCAAATACCGAATACAATGTAACGTATTTAAATAATCCTGATGATGTCAGTAAATATTTTTTAGAAAGTAGTAGAGCATTAAATTTAGGGGTATATGGTGCCGATTTAAATGTAGCAAGCATCTATGATCAAACCCAAGAATCCATGTTATTCTTTAAATGCGTGAATATCATTGCAAAAACCATTGGAGTAAGTAATTCCTTTGACGAAAATATGGGAGATAGAATGAATGCTAATCAAGCAAACCGAGATTCAACATTAAACATTATTTCCCAAGCATTTAAAAATGCCGACAATACTTTACAAAAAAACAACCGACCAGGAACGTCTTCTTTATTAGTAGCAGGCGCATGGGTTGAAGGCTTATACATTGCTTGCCAAACAGCTAAGGAAAGTAAAAACGAAGCTATTATAAAAGAGGTTTTCAATCAAAAAGAATCTTTAAGTAATTTAATTGAATTAATAGAAGTATCTAAAGTTACAAATGAGGCGGCATATATACTTACCGACTTGCAGTCAGTAAAAAAAATTATAGAATCAAAAACTGATAAAGTATTTACAATAGATGCTTTAAAAGAATTAGATGCTAAAATCACAGAAATTAGAACTAAAATTATTTCTACAAAGTAATCAATCACATGGCTTTTATCTTACCCGTAAACGGAATTGAACCTACTTTAGGAAAAAATACTTTTGTGGCGCCAAACGCAACCATTGTTGGCGATGTTATATGCGGTGACGATTGTAGTTTTTGGTTTAATGCCGTTGTGCGTGGAGATGTTAACTCTATTCGTTTAGGAAACAAGGTTAATATTCAAGATGGTGCTGTCATTCATTGCACTTATCAAAAAACAAAAACAATCCTAGGAAATAATGTATCGGTTGGACACAATGCTATTGTGCATGGCAGTTTAGTGCACGACAATGTATTAATTGGAATGGGCGCTATCGTGATGGATAATTGCGAAATTGGTTCAAACTCTATTATTGCAGCCGGTGCTGTATTAACCGAAGGAACTAAAGTGCCAAGTGGATGTATTTATGCTGGTGTACCTGCCAAAAAAGTAAAAGATATCTCTGAAGAGTTAATTAATGGCGAAATTAATAGAATTGCCAATAATTACTTAATGTACAGTACTTGGTTTAAATAATCATTTTACAATCCACAAGAAGTATCCGAAGTTGAAAGTGATTCGCAGTGTTTTTTGGCATCGCTTTTAGAAGCCTCTACTGTTCCAGCTGTATAGGAGCCATTAGAATTTGTACAAATACACGTATAATCTTTTTTGCATGAAACCGCCACAAAGGCAAAAAACAATAGGCAAATTCTTATTACTTTCATTTTTTTAGATTTACTGCTAAAATAAACAATTAAATGCTAATAAAATTTGGATTTTAGCGAAATAGCCTATATATTTGCAACCCAAATTAAAAATTAATAAACTTATATAATGTTAATAGTAGCAGTAAAAGAAGGTGAAAGCATTGAAAAAGCTTTAAAAAAGTTCAAAAAGAAATTTGAAAAAACAGGTGTTGTAAAACAATTACGTTCACGTAAAAATTTCGAAAAACCATCTATCACAAACAGACAAACTCGCATCAAAGCTGTATACAAGCAAAAAATGCAATTAGGTTTAGCTGCTGAATAGTTTTACTTTTTTCACAAAATTTATATATTAACCTAAGGTTATTGCGATTTTTTAAATTAAATTCGTTATAACCTTAGGTTTTTTATGTTCAATAAGCAGATAGACTCTTTTTTTGATTACTTAACGTATGAGAAAAAGTATTCTGTCCATACCATAACCTCTTATAAAAACGATATAAGTCAGTTTATAGCCTTTGTAAACCCAAATGACGAATCTTTTACCGTATCTGAAATTAACTATCAGCAAATAAGAACTTGGGTTGCTAGCCTTATTAAAGATAAAATAGCTGCCAGGTCCGTTAATCGTAAATTATCTTCTCTTAAATCATTTTTTAAATACCTACAACGTCAGCAAATCATTGATGTGAATCCAATGGCTAAAATTTCGGGGCCAAAAACTCCTAAACGCTTACCTGTTTTTGTGGATGAACACCAAATGGAAGATTTGTTTGCAGAAGTGAAATTTGAAGAAGGATTAAATGGAATAAGAGATTGTTTAATATTAGACTTGTTTTATCAAACAGGCATTCGTCGTTCGGAATTAACTCATTTAAAGGAACTTGACGTCGATTTATTTAATTCAACCATCAAAGTTTTAGGGAAAAGAAATAAAGAACGAATGATTCCAATTTCTTTAGCCTTAAAACGTAACCTTGAAAGCTATTTACAAGTAAAAAAGGAACTAAACTTATCAAATCCTATGTTGTTGGTTAGCGAGAAAGGACATACACTAAGCGAACAATCTGTTTACAATACTGTAAAAAAGTACCTCTCTCTAGTTACGACCATCCAAAAGAAAAGTCCACATGTTTTACGACATAGTTTTGCTACCCATTTATTAAATAACGGGGCTGATATTAATGCCGTGAAAGACTTATTAGGACATGCTAATTTAAGTGCTACACAAGTATACACACACAACACCATAGAAAAACTTAAAAAATCGTACAAACAAGCTCACCCTCGAGGCGATTAAATACATTACAATTAACAGAGTATAAACTAAAAACACAAAAACAGGAGGATTTATTATGACAACGAACATCCAATCAGTGCATTTTGATGCAGACAAAAAGTTAATTGAATTTGCTAACGAAAAAATGAATAAACTTAAAACCTTTCATGACGGTTTAATAAATGGCGAAGTCATTATGCGTTTAGATAAATCATCTAATAGCGAAAACAAAGTTGCCGAAATAAAAATATTAGCAAAAGGCCAGGAGTTATTTTCTAAAAAACAATCCGCTTCATTTGAAGAATCTATTGATTTAGCTTGCGAAGCTTTAAAAACACAAATTAAAAAGCACAAAGATAAACAAGCTGGTACTAATGTAAATATCGATGATTTATAATTTATCAATCATAACTTTTAAAAGGAGCTAAAGATTTAGCTCCTTTTTTATTGGACTAAAATAACAATCTTTTTGATATATTTGAATGTGCAACAAAAACCAAAAATCAATATTATAGGAGCTGGCATTTCGGGCTTATCGGCTGGCTGTTATTTGCAAATGAATGGTTTTGAAACTCAAATTTTCGAGAAACATTCTATTCCTGGGGGCTTATGCACCAGTTGGGAAAATGGGGGTTACACCATTGATGGCTCCATTCATTGGATTTTAGGTTCCAAAAAAGGAAGTGGTTTTTATAAAATGTGGTCTGAATTAATCGATCTTGAAAAGGTTCCTTTTCATAACCATGATGTGAGAATGCACATTGAAGTAAAAAACTCTGCTGATAAATACGGCAACAAGGTTTTTAAATTGTACACCAACTTAGATAAATTAAAAGCCTACATGCTTGATTTATCGCCTGAGGATAGTAAAGTAATTAATGAAATTATTCAGGACATCAGAAACTTACAGCAATTTGAATTGCCGCCAGTGATGTACAAGCTTCCTTTAATTCCTTCTATCATCAGAAGCATTAAAATGGCTCGTTATCTTAAGTTTTTAGTGTATCTCACTAAACAAAAAAAGATTACCAATTTTGATATTGCCAAAAAATTTAAAAGTCCATTTTTAAAAGAGAGCTTCGAATTGTTATTTGACGGAGATGAAATTAAAATGATGGTGATTAATTTCCCAATGGCTTTTTTCGATCAACAATGTGCGGGCTACCCAATTGGAGGCTCTTTAAGCTGGGCTAATCGTATTGCCGAAAACTATATTTCATTAGGAGGAAAAATACATTACAATACTCCAGTAAAAAAAATATTAGTAGAAAACAATGAAGCCAAAGGATTACTTGTTAGAAATGATGTGATTCATAAAAGCGATATGGTTTTATCGACGGCCGATTGGTATAAAACTGTATTTGAATATTTAGATGGTAAATATGTAAATGATACGATTTTAAATTTAAAAGATGGTAAAATATTAGATGTGTACTACTCTATTCTATTGGTTTCTTTTGGATTAAAAAAATCATATAAAGAGTATCCTCATTTTTCGAGATTCCCAACAGACATAAAATTAGAATCTCCTTGCGGGAAATCTTGGGATAGATTAGAAACCCATTTTTATAACTACGACCCTACTTTGGCTCCCGAAGGAAAAACAGTGATGGCATGTAGTTTTTATACCACCAACGGGCAATATTGGATTGATTTGAGAAAAAATGATCGTCCAAAATACAGAGCAGAAAAAAAGAAATTTACCGATTCATTAATTGAATTATTAAATGTAAAATATCCAGGAATTAAAGATGAAATTGAAGTGGTTGATTTTGCCACTCCTGCCACAGTACTTCGTTATACCAACAATTGGAAAGGAAGTGCGCAAGGTTGGTTACCAGGGAAAAACATGGCAGCGTCATCTCCTGTAAAATTTACATTACCAAATTTAAAAAACTTTTATTACGCTAGTCATTGGGGAAGAGCTGGTGGCGGCATTCCTATTTCATTAATTCAGGCAAGAGATGTAGCTAATTTAATTTGCAAAAAGAATAAAATGGATTTTGATCCTCAAAAAGGAATGCATTCAGGTTGGAGTATGAAGTAATTCCAGTTCTCGACTCCGCTCGAACTGACATGTCACTTCGAGCACGGAAAAAGTTCAGTGAACTTTTGAGCGAGAAGGTGTGTATGAGAGAAGCACTATTTTAGATCACTATAGTGATTCACTTTTTTAACAAAGTGCATAAACACAATATTATTTTCGTAAACACCAGTTGTAGAATCTTTAAATTCGGGCATTAAACGCATGTCGTCACGTTTTTTTAAAGTAGATGATAAATGCTTATAAAATGAAGCATGGGCTTTGATAACTGCGAAAAAATGTGAACCATGACCTTCAAACAAAAATTTAAAAGCAGCTACTCCATCTAGAATCATACGATAAATTATTTTAAAAAACAAAAAGCGAGGGGATGCATTTTTAGTGAGTGTAATTAAATTATTTCTGAAATTTAAAAATGTTTTTTTAGGACTTAATTTATTTAAGGTACCTCCTCCAACGTGATAAATAAATGACTTGGGTTCTACGTAAATTTGATATCCGATGTTTTTCATTCTCCAACACACATCAATTTCTTCCATGTGAGCAAAATAATCTCCATCAAATCCACCTACTTTCCAAAACGCTTCTGCTCTCACAAACATACAAGCCCCTGTTGACCAAAACACTTCAACAGCGTCATTGTACTGTCCTTTATCCTCTTCTAACGCATTAAATATTCTGCCTCTACAAAATGGATAACCATATTTATCCATAAATCCACCAGCTGCGCCAGCATATTCAAATTTAGTTTTGTGATTATAATCCAAAATTTTTGGTTGGCATGCCGCAATTTTTGAATTTGAATCCATTAATTGAATAATAGGATTTAGCCAATTAGCAGTAACCTCAACATCTGAATTAAGCAACACATAATATTCTGCTGTCACATGTTTTAATGCCAAATTGTAGCCTTGCGCAAATCCATCGTTATAGGAATTTACAACAACAGTCACTTGAGGAAAGTTATTTTTTAAGTATTCAACGCTATCATCTGAAGATTGATTATCAGCAACAACGATTTGAGCATCATCTGAAAACTTTAAAACAATAGGTAAAAACTTTTCGAGAAAAGATTTTCCGTTCCAATTTAAAATAACGACAGCTACTTTATTACTCAACATAAATTAGCGTGGGTTATTAAAATTTTCATCCATATTGCTACCATATGTTTTTCCAGGCTTGGTATCATCAATGTTGGTTGACTGTTGTGAGCGATTCACTAATTTAAATCTCCATCTCTCGTTATATATTTCTCCTTTTACATCACTATGAATCAATTGATAACAGTCATCTGCAATAGCAAAATTAGCAAACACAAATCTTTTGTTTGTAAAAAAACGTTTTGTTGCTCTATCATAAATTCTATAGTACTGCCATATTTCGTATGGATACGTATTCGGCTCACTATTTACTTGATTTCTTTGATCTGGTTTACCATACTGTAAATACACTCGTCCTCTATCCGTATAATATCCTTTTTGTTTACCACACTTTAACAAAGCATTAGTTTCAAGAACTTCTTTATAATACGAATACCACAATTGCAGAGAATTTGTAGTGTCTCCAGCCTGTGTTTTCCAATAATCAACTAAGTAGCCTCTCATTAAATTTGGTTCTTTATTCGTTAATTGAACTTGTTGCCATTCTCTTTCTTTAGTAGAAGATACAGGCCATAAGCATTCTACAAATTGTTTTAAAGAATCTGTATTTTGAACAGAATTAAAAAAATCTTCAATTGTTCTAATATCATTATTTCGAGCAATATTAACGGCGTCACTCTGACGTTGGAAAAACCATTTTTTTTGTGCTTGTACTATATTTAAAGAATCTTTCACTTCTACAACTAGGTTATAATTACCAGAAGGTAATTGAGTAATATCAAACTGAGCTAAAAGTGGGTTAATACGGTTAGCTGACTGTTTTTGAAACCCCGAAAATCCGAATTGTTTTTCTAAATTTTCGTTGTTTTCGATATAGTAGTAATACACAAACTTAGTTCCCTTGCCAATTAGTGTATCCAAATTATATGTTTCCATATAAAACTTAAGCGCATTTTGTCTTTTAGGAAAGTAATTAATATTGTAAGGAATTAAATCATAACCACTTTTACTCAGTTGAGATTGCGCTGTCGATTTTTTATACGACTCTAGTATCTGAATATCTGAATTATAGATTTTCTTATCTCTATTAAATGAGATATTGATTTTTTGAGCATGACTCGTTTTTTGATCAGGCTGAGCGTTATCTGTAATAACCAACTCTAAATTATATTGTCCATTATCTAGCGAAAATCTTTGATTATCAATAAACGAGGGCAACTGAAGAGAATCTTTAACAACAGGGCTTAACAAGTTATAGTTTGAGGACTTTACAATCTCAGCGCCTTTAAAAATTTTCCAAGAAATATTAACGTTAGCTTGAAATCCATCAGCAACTGGCGAAAATTTAACGCTATTTCCTGAAATAGTTAAATAAG
>Ga0066412_1000240_pt1 | contig 24473 bp, 16 predicted proteins | sample LakWasMet16_LOW5_2_FD_59499 | JGI IMG/M metagenome (GOLD analysis project Ga0066412, IMG submission 59499) | Freshwater sediment methanotrophic microbial communities from Lake Washington under simulated oxygen tension - Sediment Metagenome 16_LOW5 | ecosystem: Environmental > Aquatic >... | reverse complement strand
TGGCCTACCTGCTCGGGTCGGCGCCGACCGCGACGGTCCGGGCGCTGACGCCCTGCGTGTTCCGTCACGTGGCGGACCCGCGCGAGCATTTCCGGGAAAATCCCGACAGCGCGCTGCACATGGCCATGATCCTCGCGCGGCGGCTCGATTCGCTCAACCGCTACCTGGTCGACATCAAGCAGCAGTTCAAGGACCGCGCCGACCACCTCGGCATGATCGACGAGGTGCTCGACGCCCTCATGCACAAGCACCCGCGCGACATCCCGCGGCGGCCGCAGGGCGACTAGGAACCGGCGGGCAGGGCGACGGCCGGCGTGTCCAACGGGATGGATTCATCCCCGGCCTGCGAGACCCAGCGCGCGGTGCGCGCACCGAGATCAAGTTCGATATACGCCGGCGGAGCCCCCTGCTGCCGGCCGGGATTGAAGACCCACGTGCGGCCGACGCGGGCGGCCCACGCGCCGCCGGTGCGGAACGGGGAGTTGTGGATGTGGCCCGAGAACACGAAGTCGGGCCGCAGCTCCGTGATCGTCTCCACCAGGAAGGTGTCGCCCGCGTGCTCCTTGCCGGTCCAGCTGACGCCGACGCCGTTCGGCGGGGCGTGGTGCACCCAGAGCCAGGCCGCCGGGGCGAGGGGTTTTTCCGCCCGCAGGAAGGTTCGCATCGTCTCGCGCGTCTCCGGGCCGTCCCACCACGGGCAGACCGACAGCCGCAGCCCGGGCAGGTCGAGGCCGGTGCCGTCGACGGTGAGGCCGGCGGCGCGGACGCGCTGGAGCCAGCGGGCGACATATTCCTGCGCGGCATTCTTCTCGTCGCCGTCGTGGTTGCCCGAGCAGACGAGCAGCCGGGTCTTCGCGCTGATGGTGCGGAGGTATTTCACGACGACCGTGATCTGGGAGTCGAGGTCGAGGTGCCCGCTGATGTCGAGCAGGTCGCCGGCGATGATGACGGCGTCGTAGCGTTCCGCCTGCTGCGCCACCCAGTCGAACTGGGTCAGGCCGAAATGCAGGTCGGAGACGGCAAGGAGCTTCATGCGGCGGGCGGTGCGCCCGCTGAAGCGGCTCCCATGCCACCGGGCGGACAATGTCCTGGCGCGGATGGCACGCTGCCGTGTCAGCGGGTCCGGTCAGCGGGCTTGCGCGTGAGACCCGCCGGGGCGTTTCGCAGGCTCGCACCGGGGCGGTTCATTTGTTCTCTTGGGCACACATTCACTCATGACGCCCCATCCCGTCCTCCGCCCCTTGCTCCATTTTCGCCCGCTGGCCGCCTCAGCTGCCTTTATCGCCGTGTCGGCCTTGCTGCCCGCCGCCGATCCGGCGGTGCTGCTCAAGGATCCGGCTGTGCAGTCGCTGCTGGAGGTCGCGAAGCGCAACGAGCCCGACACGATAGCCCTGCTGGTCCGGCTCACCGAGATCCCGGCGCCGCCGTTCAAGGAGGAGGCGCGCGCCGCCGTGCTCAAGCAGCTCTTCGAGCAGCACGGCCTGAAGAACGTCTTCATCGACCAGGCCGGCAATGTCGTCGGCACCCGTCCCGGCGCCCAGCCGCGGCCGAATGTCGTCGTGTCGGCGCACCTCGACACCGTGTTCCCCGAGGGCACCGACGTGACGGTGAAGCGTGACGGCCACATCCTGCGCGCGCCGGGCATCGGCGACGACACGCGCGGCCTGGCCGAGCTCATCAGCGTGCTCCGCGCCCTGCAGGAGACGAAGACCCCGACCACCGGCACGATCACCTTCGTCGCCACCGTGGGCGAGGAGGGCCTCGGCGACCTGCGCGGGGTCAAGGAGCTCTTCGACCGCACCCTGAAGGACCAGGTCGACATGTTCATCTCCATCGACGGCGGCGGGACGGGCACCATCACGGCCTTCGGTGTCGGCAGCTACCGTTACCGCGTGACCTTCAAGGGCCCCGGCGGCCACAGCTACGGCGCCTTCGGCCTCGTCAATCCCATCCACGCCCTCGGCCGGGCCGCGGCCGTGATCGCCGACATCCAGGTGCCCGCGAGTCCCAAGACCACTTTCAACATCGGCCGCATCGGTGGCGGCACCTCGGTGAACTCAATTCCCTTCGAGGCCTGGATGGAGATCGACATGCGCTCGCCCGACCTGGTCCCGCTCAACGCGGTGCGCGAGCAGATCCTCGCGGCCGTCGACACGGCCGTGAAGGCCGAGAACACCCGCTGGCCGAAGGGCGCCATCACGGCCGACGTGCAGCTCGTCGGCGACCGGCCGCCCGGCCAGACCTCCGCCGACACCGCGCTGGTGCAGGGCGCGCAGGGCGTCATCCGTGCGATGGGCGGCCAGCCCGTGCTCCGGGCCAGCTCGACCGACGCCAACTACCCGATGAAGCTCGGCATCCCCGCCATCACCGTGGGCACCGGCGGCATCAGCCGCGACGCCCATTCGCTCGACGAGTCCTTCGACCCTGTCGATGCCTGGAAGGGGCCGCAGCAGACGCTGCTGCTCCTGCTTTCGCTCACGCGGTGAGGGCCTGAGGTGGAACCTGCGCTCCGCGCAGGTTTTCCGGGCGCGCATCCAGCAGCCCGCGCGGAGCGCGGGCTCCACCTTCCATACTAGCGCCCCAAAGCGTTAGTGGGGCAGATCGACAATTTTGAAACATTTACCCCGCTGCGGTGTAAGGTAGGTTCACCTTCATCCTCACCCCGACCTGACATGCCTTCCTTGGCCTTTTGCCGCAGTATTTTTACCCTAAGCTTGGCTGGTTTGGTCCTGGCCTCCGCGGGCCTCGCGGCGGGACCGGCGGGGGAGGACTTCGGGAAGGACATCCAGCTGGCACCGTTCGTGGTGAAGGGCCAGAAGCTCTCGCTCTCCATCCATGCGCGGACAAACGGGGATCGCAAATACTCCACCGGGTTTGCCGAGGACGTGATCGGCATCGCCTATGAAACCATGGGCAAGTCCACCGGCGCCGGCCTGGTGATCGTCGGCCGCGAAGGGGAGCCCCATCCCGTCATCGTGATCCGGAAATTCCTGGCCATGGCCGCGGCGGGGGAGCTCGACCCGACGGTCGCGGCGAAGGCCGGCGAACTCAGTGACCTCCTGACCCGCTGGAAGACCATGCTGAATATCGATCAGGACGACGACGATGATGAGTCCGGCCCCAAGATCACGTTCGACATGATCATGCCCGCCTTGCCGCTGCCGCTGGAGGGCATCGGCGCCAAGCTTTACCAACTGTCCTGGACGGAAGGCTTCGACCAGGCCCGCGTCGAGCAGAAGATCCGTTCGCTCACCCTGGCCCAGCTCGAGGCGGACACGCTGGCCAGATACGACTGGGTCTTTTACCTGCCGCCGCGGAACGCCTACGTCGGCGTGCAGAACACGCTCATGAAGGAAGTCATGGAGAAGGAGAAACTGGGCTTCATGAAGCGGGCCGCGATCAAGAGCGCGCTGCTCGTCTTCAAGCCCGCGGTCAAGAAGGCGGTCGAGGGTTTCCGGAAGGGCATGCTGTTCATGACCGTGGTGCAGGCGCGGAGCGGCTACACCAAGGGCGACGTCAAGTATCTGACCATGGCCTACACGAACGTGCTGATGCCCGACTTCAAGTTCAACGGCGGCACCGAGCGCGTGCGCGCCCTGGAGGCGATCGAGAAGCAGAAGGTCAAGAACGCCGAGTATGCGAAGGATCCCTACATCGCGCCCGCGCGCCTCGCCACCTTCGATCCCGCGGCCTACGCGCCGTTCGAGGGCGACTACAACGTGAGGGTGGGCAAGGATGGGAAACCCACGAAACCCAGCCGTGTGCTTGTCCGGAAGGACGACGGCTATCTCTGGCAAACCCGCCGCGGCAAGCCGCGGCTCTATTATCCTGCCGGCGACCGGCTCCTCGTCTCGGCTGACGGCAAGATGACGGTCGAGTTCAAGCTCGACGACCAGGGCGCCCTCACCGGCGCCGAGGAACGCTGGGAGCGCGGCCGCTACACCGTCCCGCGCAAGGCCGCGGTCCCGGCCCCCGCCGTGGCGCCTGCCAAGTAGGGGCGGCTGAACCCTCAGCCCGGCCGGGCAAATTGCTTCCGGGCGAAATCGGCGAAGGAGATGCCGGGCAGGCCGAAGATCTGGCGGACCTTGGCCGGATCGATCACGTCGTCCCGGTCGCTGATCGCCCCGAACGCCATGAGCGAGGCCAGCTTGGGATTGAAGGGTCGCAGGACGACCGCGCCGATCCGCGGGATGAACAGGGGGATCTTCTTGATCGAGAATTTCCGGCCGGAGATGCCCTCGAAAATCTTCACGACCTCGACGAGTGACAACGCCTCGGGCCCACCGAGCGGAATGTCCTGGTTGTCGGATTTCGGTTCGGTCACCGCGGCGATGCCGCAGGCAGCGACGTCCTCGATGGAGACGCCGCTGGCCCGTGCTTCGCCCGGACCGAAGAACTGGCCCTTCCCCTCGCGAAGATTCCAGCCCAGGGCCGGGCCGAACCATATTTCCATGAAGTAACCCGGCTGGAGAATGGTCCATTTCAGGCCGCTGGCCCGCACGGCCCGCTCGATGTCACGCTTGCAGGCAATGAGCGGCGAAACTTCGGGCAGGTTGGGTGATACCGAAACGAAGACGAATTTCTGCACGCCGTTTTTCACGGCGGTGGCGAGCAGCGCCTTGTGCCCGTCCCGGTCCACCGCCGCCAAGCTGTTGCCCGCTCCGGCGGACATGATAGCCGTCGCGGTGGAAACAATGACCTGCATCCCCCGGGTCGCCGCGTCCAGTGAGGCGGTATCCTTCAGGTCGCCGTGAAACACCTCGACGCCGGCTTGCTGGAGTTCGACGGTCCGGGCGGATCCCGTCCGGGTCAGGCCGCGGACCTTGTGTCCGTTCCGAATGAGGCCCGTGCAAATCCTGAATCCGAGCTGACCCGTGGCGCCAACAACCAGGACATTCATGTTGCCGCGGAAACTGACAAACTCGCCCGGCAAGTAAACCACCAACGGGTGCGCTGGTAGCGTGTGGCGTTACCGGCTGGCCGGGGCGGTCACCGGCCCGACACCGGCATCGGTCCGGACGACCTTCTGGATCGTGCCGTCGGCGTTGAAATGCAGATACTCGGCGCAGATCTGCCGCTGCCGCTTGTCGCAGTCGGGGGTGAGCAGCCAGCGGTGGTAGAACAGGATCCACTGCCCCTTGAACTGCACGATCGAGTGGTGGTTGTTGCTCTCGTGCTCCTCGTCCATGATGACGCCCTGGTATTTCCACGGGCCGAGCGGGGAGGAACTCGTGTAATAGGTCAGCGTGCGGTTGTTCTCGGGCATCGTGTAGTAGTAGATGCCGTTCCGCTTGAAGACCCAAGGGCCCTCCATCTTCGGCTGGTAGCCGCCCATGTCCATCTTGTGAAACGCTTTCACACTGCGCATGTCGTCGGCCATCTCGGCCACCATCCACTCATTTCCCCGCGGGGGCACATACAGATACGCCTTGGCGTCGTCGTCGACGAACAGGCAGGGGTCGTTCGCGTAGGGCTTCGTCCACAGCGGCGCGCCGATCATGTCCTTGAACGGGCCCGTCGGTGAATCGCTTTCCGCGATGCCGATGCCCATCCATTTCGTGCTCTTGCCCGGGTTGACGCGGTCCTTGTGTCCGTTGCCGGCGGGGAAGATGAAATAGTATTTCCCGTTCTTGTAGGCGGCGTCCGGCGCCCAGGCGTAGTTGTCGGCCCACTTGAGATCTTTGACGGAGAGGATGGCGCCGTGGTCGGTCCAGTTGACGAGGTCGGCGGAGGAGAAGGCATGCCAGTCCTTCATCCAGAAGTCCTCCTGGCATTCCTCATCATGCGAGGCGTAGATATACATGCGGCCGTCGGCCCACACGTGGCCGGACGGGTCCGCTGTCTTGATGTTGCTGCCGAAGTTCAGCGGGTTGGCCGCGAAGCCGGTTGAGGTCACCAGGGCCGCCAGCAACAGGACGGAGGGAATCTTGGGGCAGGAGAATGGGGTCATGCTCGGGATGGGGTTGCGGGGATTTTGGGGCAGGGGAGAGTCCGCGCGCAAGGCAGTGCTTGTCGTTTAAATAGACGACAAACGGCCGGAGCGCGCCGGGGCAATGTCACTTAATAGGTGACATCGGTTCCTATGGGACGGGCGTCTGGTAACGTATGACGTTACCAGGGCTCGGGGTCGTGCCGCCGCGGATCGCCGTGGCTTGAGGCCAGGGCGTTTACTTCTTGGGGGCCGGGACGTTTTCGTCGACGACCTGGAGATCGCCGAGCTTCACGGTGCCTTCGCGGTCGGTGAAGCGGGCCTTGCCGGGGAGCGTCTCGCCGAACCAGGGGGTGGCCTTCTCGATCATCTTCACGGCGACATCGGAAAATTTCACGCCCTTCTGCCGCGGCACGGCGATGAAGGTGGACCACGCGCGGGGTGTCTTGTTGCCCTTCTGCTTGAGCGCGGCGACCTCGAAGGCGTCGACGACGATGAGGTAATAATCGTCGGTGGACATGCTGCCGATGAGGCGGTCGGCCATGCCTTCCATCCCGAGGTCGCGCTCGAGCTGGTAGAGGGCGGACTCGTCGCCGCCGGCGCGCTCGTCCCACGCCTCGGCCGCGCTGAGTGAGGTGCCGCGCTTCCTCGGCACGAGGCCGTGGCTCCACTCGAGGTCGTTCTTGCGCACGAAGGGATCGCGCCAGCGCCGCTCGCCGAAGGTGATGCGCAGGATGAACTCGACCCTGGTCTCGTCGGTGGTGTTGACGAAATTCTTCGCCTTGAGGGCGGGGGAGAGGAGCTTGCAGACCTCGGGATAGGCCAGATCGGCCGCGAGGCCCTCACCGGGCAGGAACTGGTAGTAACGCACCGGGCGCTCGCCGGCCGGCGGCGGCGGCGCCTCGGTCAGGTCATCGGCCTTGCGAAACAGCTTTGACAGGACATCGGGCGGGGTCTCGGCGTAGTTGGCCGCGGAGACGATGATCTCGCTCGGCTTGGCCGGCGCCTTGGCCACGGCCGGCAGCGCAAGGCCCAGGCCGAGGGCGATGGCGGCAAGCAGGAACTTGGTCGGATGGCCGGCGTTTAGCACAAGTAAGGTCATAACACGGGGCGCCGATTTAAGTTACAAGGCTTCCGCGCCTTTGCGCCAGCCCGCACTGCGGCCCCGTCGAGCCGCGCCGTAGCGCAGGTGGGATCCATCATGGTTTTTATCTCACGCAGAGACGCAAAGACGCAGAGGTTTGATCCTTCTTCGCGTCTTTGCGCCTTCGCGTGAAAATAAAAACGAACCCGGTCATACTTGCATGGCGATGCGCGAAACGGCAGCCTGCCCGGCATGCATCGTCTTTCGTTGGCGAGGTTCGGGGTTTTCTTCCTGGCGGGTGCCTTGGTGGCCTTCGCGGCCGGCGACGAGCCCGCGGTGCGCGCGGACCAGCCGGTAAATTATGAGGCTTTTGGTGCGGTCGGCGACGGCGTGGCCGACGACCTGCCGGCGATTGTCAAAGCCCATGCCTTCGCCAATGCCCACGGGTTGCCGGTGAAGACGAAGGCCGGGGCCACCTACCATCTCGGCCGCCGCGCGCTCACCGCGATCATCGCCACCGACACCGACTGGGGCACCTCGCGCTTCATCATCGACGACACCGACGTCGAGAACCACCGGCTGTCGCTCTTCTCCGTGCAGTCGCTGCTGGAGCCCGTGACGCTGGCGATTCCGCGGCTGACGCGGGACCAGCGGCACCTCGACGTGCGGCCGCCGCGCGACTGCTGGGTGCGGGTCGAGAACAGCAACAGGAAGCGCTACATCCGTGAAGGCCTCAACCAGAACAACGGTTCGGCCCAGCGCGATTGCTTCATCCTCCGGCGGGACGGCTCCATCGAGGGCGACATCGACTGGGACTACGACGTGGTCACCAAGGTGGAGGCCCGCCCGATCGATGAGCGGCCCCTCGTCCTTCGGGGTGGGATCTTCACCACCACGGCCAACCGGATGAAGCAGGAGAAGGGCTACAATTACTGGCTGCGCAACATCGCCATCACCCGCTCCAACACCACCGTCGTCGGCCTGACCCACCACATCACGGGCGAGGGCGAATTCGGCCATCCCTACAACGGGTTCCTCGCGGCGCAGGGGGCCGCGAACATCACGTTCCGCGACTGCTTTGTCACCGGGCACAAGACCTACTCGACAATCGGGGCCGCCGGGAAGCCGGTGACCATGGGCACCTACGACCTGATCGCCAACGAGGTGGTCAACTTCACGATGAGCGGCGTCCGCATGGACAACATCTGCGACCCGACGCGCTGGGGCGTGATCGGCACGAATTTCTGCAAGAACATCCTCCTGGAGAACTGCACACTGTCGCGCATGGACACGCACCAGGGCGTTTCCGGCACCTACACTATCCGCGGTTGCACGCTGGGCCACGCCGGCCTGAACGCCATCGGCCGGGGCACGCTGACCATCGAGGATTCCACCCTGAACGGCCGCGCCCTGCTGGCCCTGCGGAGCGATTATGGGAGCACCTGGGAAGGCACGGTGGTCATCCGCAATTCCCGCTGGGTCCCGGGCTGCGGCGCGCCGATCCAGCCCCACGTGCTCAACGCCAGCAACAACGGGCAGCACGATTTCGGTTATCCCTGCTTCATGCCGAGGGAGATCACCATCGACGGTCTGGTCATCGACGACAGCCAGCACCCCAAGGACTACCAAGGCCCCTATCTCTTCAACGATCCCGACGGCCCGGCCACCGCGACCCGGCCCTTTCCCTACCAGCTGACCGAACAAGTGACGATCCGCCGCCTCACCACAACCAGCGGCCTGAAAATTCGGACTTCACCCGACGCCGGCTTCGCCGCTCGCGTGAAAGTGATCGAACAGGAATGACCGGGGCGGCAGGTGGCTAAATGTTAAAGCCGGGGGCCCCTTTTCTGGTCTCAAAATTGCAGCAGGGTGGTGACGGGAAAATGGTCGCTGGGGGTCTGGCCCCGCTCGGAGTAGTCGAGGATGGCGGCCTCGGTGACGGCGACCGGGCGGCGGGCCAGGATCCAGTCGATGCGCTCGCCGTCATGGCGTGGCGGCTCGTAACCGTGGAAGGTGTTGAGGCGTTCGTTGGTGCGGCTGGCGGCGGCGAGCCACGCGTCGGTGAGACCGGCGCCCTCGGTCAGCTCGGTGTAGGCGGCGCTGCGGCCGGCCAGGCAGTTGAAGTCGCCGACGAGGATAAGGGGCCGCTTCGGGTCAACGGCGGCGAGGCGGGAGCGGAGCAGCGCGGCGGACTTTTGCCGGGCGGCCTCGACCTCATGGTCGAAATGCGTGTTCCAGAACTCAAACTCACGGCCGGTGGCGCGCTCGCGGAGGCGCACCCAGGTGACCATCCGCCTGTAGCGGTTACCCCAGGTGGCGGAGGCGATCACATCGGGTGTGTCGGACAGCCAGAAGTGATCATAGGCCACGGGCTCGAAGCGGTCCTGGCGGTAGAAGACAGCCATGAACTCGCCGCGGCTGCCGCCTTCGCGGCCGAGGCCGATCCACGCATAGGCCGGCAGGTCGGCGGCGAGGTCGCGCAGCTGGCCGTGGAGGCCCTCCTGCGTGCCGATGACGTCGGGTGCCTCGCGCTCGATGAGACGGCGCATGATCGGCCGGCGTTCCGGCCAGGCATGCGGCGGCTCGGCGCTGGCGAAGCGGAGGTTGAAGGTCATCACGCGCAGCGTGAGCGGCGGGGTGTCGGCGCCGGCCGCGGCACCGCCCAGGGCGGTGATCAGCACGAGGGACAGGGCAAGACGTAACGAGAGCATGCCCTATGATGACGTCCCAAGGTCGCAACGTCACGCCCGGAGGTGGGTCGTGGGCTTCGGAAACCAACCACAGGGTCAGGCTTTGTGGTCTAGTGGATCTACGTCGTGGGCTCGTAGTCGAGATACGGGGCCAGCCAGCGCTCGGAAACCTCCAGCCACTGATCTTTGCGCAAGGTGTAGTCCTCTACCTGGTCCTTCGCCAATTTGCCGACGGCAAAGTATTTTGAGTCAGGGTGGTTGAAATACATGCCGCTGACGCTGGACGCGGGGAACATGGCGTTGGACTCGGTCAGCGTGATGCCGGTGAGGGCGGTGGCGTTGAGGAGGTCGAACAGCGGTGGTTTCTCGGTGTGGTCGGGGCAGGCGGGATACCCCGGCGCCGGGCGGATGCCGCGGTATTTTTCCCGGATAATGTCCTTCATCTCCAGGTTCTCGGTCTTGCCGTAGCCCGAGAACTCTCGGGCCTTCTTGTGCATCAGCTCGGCGAGGGCCTCGGCGAGGCGGTCGCCCAGGGCCTGGGCGAGGATGGCGTTGAAGTCGTCGGTCTTGGCGCGGAACTCCGCGGCGAATTCCTCGACACCATGGCCGGCCGTGACGGCGAAGCCGCCGACATAATCGATGCGGCCCGAATCCTTCGGGGCGATGAAGTCGGCAAGGCAGTGGTTGAACTGCCCGGCGGGCTTCTCGTGCTGCTGGCGCAGGAAATGGAAGGTCTTGAGCACTTTCGAGCGCGACTCGTCGGCATACACCTCAACGGAGTCGCCTACGCTGTTGGCCGGCCAGAAGCCGATGACGGCCTTGGCCGTATAGCGCTTCTCGTCGATGATGCGCTTCAGCATCGCCTGCGCCTCGGCGTAGAGCTTGGTGGCTTCCTCGCCGACGACCGGATCCTTCAGGATGTCGGGGAAACGGCCGTGCAGTTCCCAGGTGGAGAAGAAGGGGGACCAATCAATGAAATCTGCGATTTCATTGAGGTTGAGAGCTGAGGGTTGAGAGTTGAGAGACGGAGCCGAGGAGAAGACCTTTGTGCCGAGGAATTCGGGCCTGGGGATGTCGACGATGGCCCAATCCGTGGGCTGGGCGCGTTTGCGGGCTTCGGGGAGGGAGTGGAGCTTTCTCGCTCCGCGGCGGTCGGCGAACTCGACGCGCTGGCGTTCCTGCGTGGCCTTCACCTCGGCGATGTAGGCGGGCTTCTGGTCGGTGCTGAGCAATTTCGAGACGACGCCGATGACGCGCGAGGCGTCGAGCACGTGGACGACAGGCTCGGAATAATGCGGGGCGATCTTCACCGCATTGTGCGCGGCCGACGTGGTGGCGCCGCCGACGAGCAGCGGAATCTTGAAGCCCTGGCGTTCCATTTCCTTGGCGTTGTGCACCATCTCGTCGAGCGAGGGCGTGATCAGGCCGGAGAGGCCGATGATGTCGGCGCCCTTCTCCTTGGCGGCGGCGAGGATCTTCTCGCACGACACCATGACGCCGAGGTCGATGACCTCGTAATTGTTACAGGCGAGGACGACGCCGACGATGTTCTTGCCGATGTCGTGCACGTCGCCTTTGACCGTGGCCATGACGATGCGGCCCTGCGCCTTGGCGGTGCCGCCGGACGCGACGAGCGCGGCCTTCTCGGCCTCCATGAAGGGCTGGAGGTAGGCGACGGCCTTCTTCATGACGCGGGCCGACTTCACGACCTGCGGGAGGAACATCTTGCCGGCGCCGAAGAGGTCGCCGACAACGCGCATGCCGTCCATCAGCGGCCCCTCGATGATCGTGAGCGGCTTGCCGTATTTCTTGCGGGCCTCCTCGGTATCCTCGTCGATCCAGGCGTCGATGCCTTTGACCAATGCATGGCTCAAACGCTCCTCAACGGAGCCTTTGCGCCATGCATCGGTCGCTTTAAGCTCTAAGCTGTCAGCTTTAAGCTGGCCGGATGCAGACGCTTTTAATGCTTCGCCGAAGGCGACCAGTCTTTCAGTTGCATCCGGCCGGCGGTTGAGCAGGACGTCCTCGACGAGGACGAGCAGCTCCTTGTCCACCTCCTCGTAGACCTCGAGCATCGACGGGTTGACGATGCCCATGTCCATGCCGGCCTTGATGGCGTGGTAGAGGAAGGCCGCGTGCATGGCTTCGCGCACGGGATTGTTGCCGCGGAAGCTGAAGGAGACGTTGGAGACGCCGCCGCTGACCTTGGCGTGCGGGAGGTTGGCTTTGATCCAGCGCGTGGCCTCGATGAAATCGACGGCGTAGTTGTTGTGCTCCTCGATGCCGGTGCCGACGGTGAGGATGTTCGGGTCGAAGATGATGTCCTCGGGCGGGAAGCCGACGGTGTCCACGAGCAGGCGGTAGGCGCGTTCACAGATGCGGATCTTCTCGGCGTAGGAGGCGGCCTGGCCGTTCTCGTCGAAGGCCATGACGACCACGGCGGCGCCGTAGCGGAGGATGGTGCGCGCCTGCTCGAGGAATTTCGCCTCGCCCTCCTTGAGGGAGATGGAATTGACGATGCCCTTGCCCTGAAGGCATTTCAAGCCGGCCTCGATGACCTCCCACTTGGAGGAGTCGACCATGACCGGGACCTTGGCGATCTCGGGCTCGCTGCCGATGAGCTGCAGGAAGCGCGTCATGGCCGCGACGCCGTCGATCAGGCCGTCGTCCATGCACACGTCGATGACGTTGGCGCCGTTGTCGACCTGCTGGCGGGCGACGGAGACGGCCTCCTCGTAGTTGCCGGCCTTGACGAGCTTGGCGAACTTCGGCGAGCCGGCGACGTTGGTGCGCTCGCCGACCATGAGAAACGTGCCCGGCACGGGCGTGAAGGGCAGGGAGCCTGAGAGCGCCAGCTCGGGCTTGAGGACGTTGACCTTGCGGGCCGGCTTGGGCTTGAGGGACTCGGCGATGGCCGCGATGTGCTCGGGGGTGTTGCCGCAGCAACCGCCCGCGATGTTGAGCAGGCCGCTGTCGGCGAACTCGCCCATGAAGCGGGCCATGTCGGCGGGCTTCAGGTCGAAGCCGGTCTCGGTGAGCGGATTCGGCAGGCCGGCGTTCGGGTAGGCGGAGATGAAGACGTCGGACTTCGCCCCCAGCTCCTCGAGGAAGGGGCGCATCAGGTCGGGGCCGATCGAGCAGTTGAGGCCGACGGCGAGCGGCTTATGCGTGCGCACGGCGTTCCAGAAGGCGCCGACGGTCTGCGCCGAGATCATCGTCTCGCCTCCGCGGCCGACCGCCGCCGAGATCATGAGGGGTAGGCGGATTTTGTCCTCGGCGAAGATCTCCTCGATGGCGACGAGGGCGGCCTTGGCGTTGAGGGAGTCGAAGATGGTCTCGACCAGCAGCAGGTCCACGCCGCCGGCGATGAGCGCGCGCACCTGGCGGCGGTAGTCGGCCTTCACCTGGTCGAAGGTGACAACGCGGAAGCCGGCGTCGTCGGCGTCGGGCGAGTTGGAGAGCGAGACGGTCAGCGGTCCGACGGCGCCGGCGACATAGCGGCGCTTGCCGGAATTGTTGGCGATGCGGTCGGCCCAGGTGCGGCACTGCTGGGCGGACTGGAAGTTGATGTCCCAGGCGAGGGTCTCGAGGAACTTGTTCTCGATGACGCTCTGGTAGAACGCCGGGTCCTTGCGGCCGCCCTTCTCGCGCGGGTCCTCGATGAAGAACTCGCTCTGGCCGATGCTGGTGGCCGAGAAGGTGTTGGTCTCGATGATGTCGGCGCCGGCCTCGAGGAAGCGGCGGTGGATGTCGCCGATCTCGGACGGGCGGGTGAGGGAGTAGATATCGCCGTTGTTCTTGAGGTCCTTCGGGGCGTCCTTGAAGCGGTCGCCGCGCGCCTGCTCCTCCGTGATGTTGTAGCTGCGGATCGTCGTGCCCATGGCGCCGTCAATGATGGCGACGCGCTCGGCCAGGAGGCGGCGGAGGGCGGTTTCGGCGGAAGTAGGCGGGAGGGCGGGCATGAAACTACTCTTGTATGCTTGCATCAAGATTCGATGATATGAAAAGGCAAGACAGGGCTTCGCGGTAAGTATCCCGCCACGGCATGTAATCTCTTTTTACAATTATAATGGGCCAAATCATGGGCTTGGGATAGTATAGGCCCATGAAAGCCGACCGGTATTCCATCAACGAGTTTAACAAGCAGTTCCCCGACGACGCGGCCTGCTTGGACTATATCTTTGACCAACGCTTCCCCGATGGCGGGGTGTGCAAGTGTGGCAAGAAGGACACGTTTTACCGGGTTGAGCGCCGCCGCTGCTACTCATGCGCCAACTGTGGCCATCAGGTTCATCCCTGCGAGGGCACGATCTTCCACAAGAGCAGCACGAAGCTCAAAACGTGGTTCCATGTCATGTTCCTGATGACGGCCAGCAAGAACGGTGTGAGCGCCAAGGAAATTGAGCGCCAGACCGGCGTTACCTACAAGACGGCTTGGCGTATGGGGCATCAGGTCCGCAAGCTGATGGGTCAAAGCCGCGATTTGCTCTCCGGTGTGGTTGAAGCGGACGAGACCTTTATGGGCGGCGTTCAGCGTGGCGACGAGGACACTATGGCGAACAAGACGCCCGTTGCTGGCATCGTTGAGCGGGGCGGTCAGATTCGCGCCAAGGTTATGACCAGCGTTAGAAAAACCGCCCTGCTGCCCAATCTGGTGAACAGCGTTGAGCAGGGTTCAACGATTTATACCGACGAGCTGAGGAGCTACCAGAACGTTGCCAAGTATGGCTTCGTTCATGCCCGCGTGAAGCACGGCGAATACGAGTGGGTCCGCGCCGAGGTTCACACCAATTCGATTGAGGGCTTTTGGAGCCAGCTCAAGCGGTCAGTCAACGGGACTTTCCATCAGGTTGGCCGGAAGCACCTGCAGGGCTATGTGGACGAGTTTGCTTTCCGCTATAATCGCCGGGCGGCTTTGACCGAGGCTCCGATTTTCCCGAAGCTGGTTTCTCAGGTGGGCGAGAAGCGCGATTAAGCAGGTCGAAGAACATGCCCTTATCGGTGGAGTCTGGGGGCTTTTGTTTCACGAGGTAGATATAACCTCCAAAAATGCGTTTTTCCAATCTCCGTTCCATGTGAATTTAACCACGGCCTCAACCGAGGCGGTGCCGCTTCCACTAACGACAATGGTAAAGAAATAATCTCCACGGCGCGCAAAAAGCTGGTCCAGTTTGATTGCGTTCGGGAACTGAAAATCAGGAGTGCATGGAACGATTTGGCCATGCTCCGTGATGAATAATACGTCCAGTTTCTCAGGGGCCTTATCCACTATCTCTTTGTTTGTGCGGGTTGCCGCGTTTGCCTTATCCCCCGGGGCAAACGTAAGCATCAGCGTCTCGTGGTCCATGACGACTTCGTTTCCGAAGCGGATACAGGTAATACGGCCAGAGCAGCCAGTCACAGAGCCGATGCAGGCAGACCGCACAACTAGGCGGTGAAATACGGCCTCAAAGGTATTAGCTGCCGTTCCTCCCGCTGGTGCCATTGTGCTTGGTGTGCGACACGCCTGGCTGGCCGGATCATAGCTAACGGAGAGCTTGGATGTTTTTAATTCAGCAATCCGTGCATCCTGTAAGTCCAGTCGGCGTTTAAATGCCCGGTATTTTCTTGCGGGAGCGTATAGCACACCCGCAAAGCCCGCTAAGATTAGCCCTCGCTGTATCCACTGGTTCCAGTCGTCGGGAACGGCAACACCTAGCAAGATTGTGATTATGCCACCCCAGAACATAATCAGCTCCACGTTTGAGCGAACGCCGTCCGCGTCTTCGGCCCAGAAGGATGAAAAGTCCTCCTCGAATTGTTTCCACTTGGACATGCCCTCGTTTGATAGCGAGGGCAGTATAGGGCGTCCAGCTGGGTATTGCTGGAATTGTAAATTCCACCCGTTCTAGGGCTTTGTAGGCTACTTGGCGTCATGGGATAGTTACCGGCTTCGCCGATGACAAGAAATGCGTAAACTCTGTCAGGAATAGGGCTTGCACAAGGCCGTTGGCGGGTGAATTGGTGGTTGGCCTGAGGTTCTTTCATCAAATTCCAGGGATACAGGGAAGGCCGTGCGAATCGGCCACAGTTGCGCTGCGGTAACGCATCACAGACCCCCACCGGCGACAGGCGCCGGGCAAAGCCAATCGGGCAACCGGTGAAGGCGAGGGGCGAGGACGCGCCGATGGCGCGCAAAGGCCAAATCCCCAAAGGCCAAATCTCAAATAGTCCGGCTTCGCCTGATCGTTTGGAGTTTGGAATTTTGGAACTTTGGAGTTTTGCGCGCATCGCGCTGATATGCGGAGTCCGAACATCTGCCCCCGGAAACTCACCACACGGCCGCCTAGTGCGGGTGGCCGGGTTTCACCTTCAACGCACATTGAAGGGTGGGAGTGGAAACGTGCGGCCTCGCGGCCGCGGCGGTCTGCTCTTGCCGCAGCATCAGCAGATCATGAATACCACCATCGCGGCGTCGCTCCGACGCCTGCTCCTAATCGCCGGCGTCGCGCCGGCTTTCACCGCGTTCGCACAGACGGCCGAACCGGAAAAACTGCCGGACTATGTCTTCACCGCCACGCGGACGCCCGCGGCGCTGACGACGCTCGGCACCTATGTCGACCAGATCAGCGGCGCCGAGCTGGCCCGCATGCAGCTCACCGGCTTGCGCTCGGCGCTCGGCGGCGTCCCGGGCGCGCCGAGCTTCGCCTCGGGCGCGGCGGGCGGCGTGACTTCGCTCTTCCTGCGCGGGTCGAATTCGAACCAGACGCTGTTCCTCGTGGACGGCATCCGCTTCAACGACCCGAACACCGACTACCAGGTCTCGTTCGGCGGCATGTGTGTCGGCGCGTGCGACAACCTCGAGGTCTCGCACGGCCCGCAGAGCACGCTCTACGGCGGCGAGGCGGTCGGCGGCGTCGTGGCCATCCGTGGCCAGCGCGGCACGGGCCCGGGCAGCGCGACCATCGCGGCCGAGGCCGGCTCCTTCGGCACGGTGCAGGGCGCCATCAGCGCGCAGGGCGGCGATGCGAAGCGCGCCTACACGTTCTCCGCGTCCGGCGGTCACACCGACAATGAGCGGCCGAACAACGAATTCGACAGCGTCACGTATTCGCTGCGGCTCGACCGGCAGGTGACCAAGGATGTCGCCATCGGCGCGACGTGGCGCGGCTTCGTCGGCCGCTACGGCTCGCCCGGCGCCGCGATCGGCTTCGGCGCCAACGATCCCGACAACGAGGAGAGCGAGAACAACCAGCTGGCGACGGTGTTCGCCGACCTGACGCATTCGCCGGGGTTGACGAGCCATGTCGTGCTCGGCGGGCAGGACCGCCGCTATGTGTCCGACAGCGGCACAAGCGAGACGCTGGTCACGAACCGCCGCGCCGTGCTCGACTGGCAGAGCACCTACGTGCTCAACGAAAGGCACCGCGTCACCGGCGGCCTCACCGCCGAGGCGAACCACACCCGCAACAACGGCTTCGGCAACATCAACGAGCGGCAGAGCCTGCTGGCGTTCTTCGCCCAGGACGAGTGGACACCGGTCGAGCACGTCTACCTGACGGCCGGCCTGCGCAGTGACGACCACGACACCTTCGGCCGCGCCACGACGGGCCGCGTGACGGCGGCGTGGCTGTCGAAGGACTCGCGCTGGAAGATCCGCGCCACCTACGGCACGGCGTTCCGCTCGCCCAGCTTCCTCGACCTCTACGGCCGGAGTTCGTTCTACGTCGGCAATCCCAACCTGAAGCCCGAGAAGGCGCGCGGCTGGGACGGCGGCGTGGATTACTTCCTCGCCGGCAACCAGGGCGTGCTGAGTGCGACGTGGTTCGACACGCGCTACGACAACCTGATCGTGTTCGATTTCGGCGTATTTCCCGGCACGACCGCCAACGTCGAGGAGGCGCGGACGCGCGGTGTCGAGCTGGCGGGCAAGTTCGCGCTGCCCGGCGCCGTGCAGGTGCGGCTGGCCTACACCTACCTCGAGGCGGAGAACCTTTCGCAGGGAAGCCGCCTGCTGCGCCGGCCGCGGAACAGCGGGTCGCTCGACCTGTGGCATCACTTCGGTCGCGGCTTCAGCGCCGGCACCGGCGTGGCGTTTGCCGCTGGCCGCAAGGACGTGCATGCGGCGACCTTCGCCACCATCGACGCGGAGGACTACACGGTCGTGCGCGTCTACGGTGCGTGGCAGGTGAATCCCCGGCTGGCCGTGAAGGCCCGGGTCGAGAACCTGCTCGACGAGGCCTACGAGGAAGTGCACGGCTACCCGCAGCTCGGCGTCGGCGCCTTCGCGGGCGTCGAGTGGAAGTTCTGATCCACGGGCACATTACTGTCACAAAAAGCCGCGAGCCTCGGCGCTTGCGGCTTTTTCTTTGTCGGGGAGAATGACGGCATGATGCGACTACCCCGTTTCGCTCTCCTGCTTGGGCTGGGCGGCCCCCTTTTGCTTGCGGCCGACTATCCGTTCCATCCCGTGCCTTTCACCGCGGTGCGCGTCACCGGCGGTCTCTGGCAGGCCAAGCAGGAGATCAACCGCGCGGTCACGGTGCCGTTCGCCCTGCAGCAGTGCGAGGAGTCGGGCCGGCTGCAGAACTTCGACCTCGCCGCCGAGGTCATGCGCCGGCGCGCGGCCGGCGAGAAGAATTTCCAGGTCACGCCGCCGACCATCTATCCCTTTGACGACACCGACGTCTACAAGGCCATCGAGGGCGCCGCCTACGTGCTCAGCATGCAGCGCGACCCGGCGCTGGAGGCGACGCTCGACGCCTGGGTCGCGCGGATTGCGGCGGCGCAGGAGCCCGACGGTTATCTCTACACGTTCCGGACGATGCATCCCGACACGCCCGGCCACAAGTGGGTGGGGCAGCATCGCTGGGAGCTCGACCCGAAGCTCAGCCACGAGCTCTACAACGCCGGCCATCTCTACGAGGCCGGCGTGGCCTATTTCCAGGCGACGGGCAAACGCACGCTGCTCGACGTCTGCCTGAGGAACGCCGAGCTGCTCTGGCGCGATTTTGGCGACGGCAAGCTGCGCATCGCGCCGGGCCATCAAATCGTGGAGATCGGGCTCGTGAAGCTTTACCGCGTGACGAACGACGCCCGCTGGCTGAAGCTCGCGCAGATTTTCCTCGACGCGCGCGGTCCCGGCCAGGGCACCTACAGCCAGCAGCACAAGCTGGTCGTCGACCAGAACGAGGCCGTCGGCCATGCCGTGCGGGCGAACTACATGTATGCTGGCATGGCGGACGTGGCGGCGCTGACGGGCGACACCCGCTACCTCGCGGCGATCACGAAGATCTGGGACAACGTCGCGACCAAAAAACTCTACCTCACCGGCGGGGCCGGCGCGCTGGCGAAGGGCGAGGCCTACGGCGCCGACTACGAGCTGCCGCACGACGGCTACAACGAGACCTGCGCTGCGCTCGCGCTGATGAACTGGAACCACCGCATGTTCCTTCTCACCGGCGAGGCGAAATACATGGATGTGCTCGAGCGCACGGCGTTCAACGGCTTCCTCAGCGGCGTGTCGGCGTCAGGCGACCGCTTCTTCTACCCGAACCCGCTCGCCTACGACGGCCAGAAGAAGAACAACCACGAGCATGCCGGGCGCGCGCCGTGGTTCGGCTGCGCGTGCTGCCCGCCGAACCTGATGCGCACGCTCGCGGCGCTGACGGGCTATTTCTACGCCGTGAAGGACGACTCCCTCTACGTGAATTTCTACGCGCAGAGCGAAGGCAAGGTGACGGTGGCGGGGACGAAGGTGAAGATCTCCCAGAAGACGGACTATCCCTGGAGCGGCCAGGTGACGATCACGGTCGCCCCGGAGAAGCCGGGCCGTTTCACGCTCCGCCTCCGGATCCCCGGCTGGGTAGAGGACCGGCCGGTGCCCTCGGACCTCTACAGTTATCTGCCCGCCGACGGCAGCGGTTGGAAGCTGGCCGGGGTCGGGGCCGGGGATAAATATGTCCGGGAGGGAGGCTATTACTGCGTGACGCGGGAATGGAAAGCCGGCGACAGCCTGCGGCTCGACCTGCAAATGCCGGCGCGCCGCGTGGTCGGAAACGAGAAGATCGCGGCGACGCGCGGGCAGGTGGCCTTCGAGCGCGGGCCGGTCGTGTATTGCTTCGAACAGCCCGACCAGCCGATTCCCGCGATCGTGTCCGCCACGGCCAAGCTCACGGCCAAGCCGCGGCCCGACCTGCTCGGCGGCGTGACGGTGCTCGAGGTCGACGGCGCCACGGCGATCCCGTATTACGCCTGGAACAACCGCGGCCTCGCGCCGATGACGGTGTGGGTGCCGGTGAAGTAGGTGGAGCCAGGTTTCACCCACTCCGCGCTTGCGGCTTTGGGTGCGACGGGGAAACTGGCGCATCCCCTATGAAATTCCCGAATGGTCGGATCGTCGTCTCGCTTCTTTTGGTCAATGTGATGCTGGCGGCGGAGGATTTCCGTCACGGCCAGCCCGCCCAGGCACAGCGCGACGCCGCGCTCTACGTGCCGGACCTCGCGGCGCTGGCGAAGCCGCAATCCAGCGAGCTGCGCGAGCTCGTCGAGCGGTTTGTGAAGGACCGTGACGGCCTGCTGCAGATTTACTCGGTCGAGGGCTCCGCGTTGCAGGTGAAGCGGCTGCGGGAGTTTTATCACGCCTGGCAGGCCCGGCTGGAGGCGCTGCCCTATGAGCCGCTCGGTGCCGAGGGACGCATCGACTGGCACCTGATGCGGCTCAACCTGCGCTATGAGCTCGGGCTGCTCGACCGGATGGAGCAGAAGGGCGCGGAGATGAAGCCGTTCCTCGGGTTTGCCGAGACGATCGCCGGCCTGCAGGAGAAGCGGCGCGATTTCGCGCCGGTGGACCCGAAGGCCGCGGCCGCGGAGCTGGCCTCGATCCGCACCGGCATAGAGGCGGCGAAGAAGTCGCTCGAGGGCGACGGCGCCAAGCCCGGCAAGATCGCGGCCCTGCGCGCGGCCAACCGGATGGATGTGCTCGGCAAGACGCTCAAGAACTGGTTCGACTACTACAACGGCTATGACCCGGAGTTCGGCTGGTGGACGCGCGAGCCCCACAAGAAGGCGACGGCCGCGCTCGACGATTACGCGAAGTTCCTGCGCGAGAAAATCGTCGGGGTGAAGGCCGGCGAGGACGAGCCGATCGTCGGCGACCCGATCGGCGCCGAGGGCCTCAAGCTCGACCTCGAGCGCGAGATGATCCCCTACACGCCGGACGAGCTGATCGCCGTCGCGCAGAAGGAACTCGCCTGGTGCCAGGCCGAGTGGAAGAAGGTCGCGCAGGCGATGGGCAAGGGCGACGACTGGAAGGCCGCGCTCGAGCAGGTGAAGGCCAACTACGTGGCGCCCGGCGAGCAGCCCGCGCTCATCGCGGGCATGGCCTACGAGGCCGTGGATTTCCTCCTTAAGCGCGACGTGCTGACCATCCCGCCGCACGCCATCGACGACTGGACGATGACGATGATGTCGCCCGAGCGGCAGAAGGTTAACCCGTTCTTCCTCGGCGGCGACCGCATCATCGTGTCGTTCCCGACCGACACGATGGACCACGCCGACAAGCTCGACAGCCTGCGGGCCAACAACCGGCACTTCTGCCGCGCTGTCGTGCACCACGAGCTGATCCCCGGGCACCACCTGCAGGGCTGGTATATCGACCGCTTCAACCCGCACCGGCAGCTCTACTACACGCCGTTCTGGATGGAGGGCTGGGCGCTCTGGTGGGAGTTCCACCTCTGGGACCTCGGCTTCGTGCAGACCCCGGAGGACCGCGCCGGCGCGCTCTTCTGGCGCACGCACCGCGCCGCCCGCATCATCTTCTCGCTCAACTTCCACCTCGGCAAATGGACACCGCAGGAGTGCATCGACTTCCTCGTGGACACGGTCGGCCACGACCGGCACACGGCGACGGGCGAGGTGCGCCGGTCGTTCAACGGCGACTACTCACCGCTCTACCAGGTCGGCTACATGATGGGCGCGATCCAGCTGCGCACGCTTTACGGCGAACTCGTGACGACCGGCAAGATGAAGGAGAAGGCCTTCCACGACAGCATCCTCCAGGGCGGCATCATGCCGATCGAGATGGTGCGCGCGCACGTCACCGGCACCAAGCTGCCGCGCGACTACCGCAGCTCGTGGAAGTTCGCCGGGGAGAAGCCCTGAGCTACGCCGCCCGCGCCCGGTTCAAGTCACCGAGGTGCGTGAGCAACGCGTCGTCATCGAGGTCCGCCGGCCAGCCGTAGGCTGCGGTCACGGCGGCGTTGAGCGCCTCCGCGTCGGCGCCGCGCGCGGCTTTCGCGACGGCGTGGCGGTGTTCCTCCTGCGCGGTCGTGAGGGCGCTCAGGCCGGTGGCGGGCGGCCAGGGGAAAGGATAGGCTCTGACCGCCTGGGTCGGCGTGCGACGGGAATGAAACTTGCGCCACCAGAGGGCGAAGGGCCGGGCGGCGAGGATGCCGTGGATGAAGTCGTCGTCGCGCGCCACGGCGAGCAGCGTGTCATCGGGGATGACGGCGGAGTCGAACCACATCCAGGCCGGCGGCTCGGCGCCGACAGGCGTGGCCAGGTAGCGTTCGCGCCGGGCGAGGGTGGCGCGCAGGCGCTCGTCGGCGTGTGGGTTCACCCACCAGCGGTCGCGTGACGGGCGCATGGTGCGGAAGAGGTGGTGGAAGGGGTGCTCGTAGAGCGAGGCCTCGCGCTCGCCCATGGACGCCGGGAAATCCACCAGCCAGTGGATGGCCGGCCGGCGCACGTCGGCGGCGGTGGCGAGCTGGCGCAGCACGTCGGCGTTGGATTTGCCGTGTGGGTTGCGGGTGCCGAGCATGCGCTCCGCCATTTTCGGCGGGATGGAGGCGGTCAGGGCCACGCGCTCGCCGACAAAGGCCAGCCCGTCGTTCTCGGGCAGGGGACGGGGCGCGGCGTGAGGCATGGGGAGTTACCCATTGCCTAAACCCCGGGGCAGGCCAAGCGTAGACGCACTCTCCCATGAAGATAGCATCGTTCCCCGGGGTTGCCGCGTTGCATGTGTGTTTGATGGCGGCCGCGGCCGCGAGTCCGTTGCAGGACGCGGTGCGGGCGCACCGGGTGGCAAACGAGCAGGCCCTGATGGCCGAATACCGGGAATTGGTCGCCATCCCCAATGTCGGCGCCGACCAGCCGAACGTCCGGCGCAACGCCGAGTTCATCGTCGCCATGATGCAGCGCCGCGGTATCCCGGCGGAGCTGCTCGAGGGCAGAACCTCCGCGACGAATCCCCTGGTCTTCGGCGAGATCAAGGTGCCCGGGGCGACGCGCACGGCCGTGTTTTACGCGCATTACGACGGCATGCCGGTCAACCCGAAGGAGTGGGCCGAGGGTCTTGACCCGTGGAAGCCGGTCTTCCTCACCGCGCCGCTGGCCCGCGGCGGCAAGATCGTCACTGACTGGAAACCCGGCGATGCGATCAATCCCGACTGGCGCGTCAACGGCCGGGCCAGCGCCGACGACAAGGCCGGCGTCTTCTCGATCCTCAACGGCTACGCGGCGCTGGTGGCGACCGGCGGCCGGCCCACAGTGAACGTGAAATTTGTCTTCGAGGGCGAGGAGGAGATGGGCTCGACCCACCTCGGCGAGCTGCTTGAGCTGCACGGCGCCAAGCTGGCGAGCGACCTGTGGATCATCTGCGACGGGCCGCGCCCGGTGTCCGGCCGCAAGTCGGTCGTCTTCGGCGTGCGCGGCGACGTGAACATGAACCTGACCGCCTATGGCGCGAAGCGCCCGCTGCACAGTGGCAACTACGGCAACTGGGCGCCCAACCCCGCCGACCGCCTCGTCGCGCTGCTCGCGAGCATGAAGGACGAGAATGGCCGGGTGCTCATCAAGGGTTTCTACGACGATTATGTGGGCTTCTCCGAGAGCGAACGCATCGCGATCAAGGACGCGCCGAACACCGACGCCGTGCTGCTCAAGGACCTCGGCCTGAAGGCCCCCGAGATGCCGGGCCGGTCGCTGCTCGAGGGTTTCGAGCTGCCCGGCCTCAACCTCAACGGCGTCACCGCCGCCAACACCGGCAAGACGGCCACCAATGTGATCCCCGCGGTCGCGCGGGCCACGCTCGACCTGCGGCTCGTGCTCGGCATCGACTGGCGGAAGCAGACGGAGCGCGTGATCGAGCACATGAAGGCGCAGGGCTGGCACGTGATCGACCACGAGCCGACCGACGAGGAGCGCGCTCAGTTTGCGAAGCTGCTCAAGGTCGAGATCGGCAGCGGCTACAACGCCCAGCGCACGCTGATGAACCTGCCGCTGGCGCAGTCGGTCGTGGCGGCGGTCCAGTCCACCACGGCGGATCCCGTGGCGCGCGTGCCCACCGGTGGCGGCAGCCTGCCCCTGAGCATCATCGAGGAGAAACTCGGGGCCAAGGTCATCAGCGTCCCGGCAGCCAACTACGACAACAACCAGCATGCGGAGAACGAGAACATGCTCATCCGCTACCTCTGGGAGGGCATGGAGACCTTCGCGGCGCTCATGACGATGCGCTGAGGCGCGTCGCGCTCAGTCGTTGAACGTGATCCGTGGATTCGTCTCGAGGAAGGCCGCGATGGCGGCGGCGAAGATCGCGCCGAACTCCGCGCGCTTCTTCTCACCGACGCCGGTGATGCCTTCCATCGCCCCGACGCGGTCGGGGTATTCGCGGGCCATCTGGCGGAGGGTGGCGTCGCCGAAGACGACGTAGGCGGGCACCTTGCGCTCGTCGGCCAGCTGCTTGCGCAGCGCGCGCAGGCGCTCGAAGAGGATCTCGTCGCAGGCGATGTCG
>Ga0066412_1000237_pt1 | contig 24766 bp, 31 predicted proteins | sample LakWasMet16_LOW5_2_FD_59499 | JGI IMG/M metagenome (GOLD analysis project Ga0066412, IMG submission 59499) | Freshwater sediment methanotrophic microbial communities from Lake Washington under simulated oxygen tension - Sediment Metagenome 16_LOW5 | ecosystem: Environmental > Aquatic >... | reverse complement strand
GTGTGAGTACTGAATTAACAAAAAGAAACAACACTTCTAAATAATAGTAGTAATGGAAGAAAGAAATTTAAGAAAAGAGAAAGTTGGTATCGTAAAAAGCAACAAAATGGAAAAATCTATTGTTGTAGCTGTGATGCGTAAAGTAAAACATCCAAAATACGGAAAGTTCGTTAATAAAACGTCTACTTTCGTTGCTCACGATGAAAAAAATGAGTGCAGTATTGGAGATACAGTGAAAATTAGCGAAACTCGTCCTTTGAGTAAAACAAAGAACTGGCGTTTAGTTGAAGTTTTAGAAAAAGTGAAATAATACTTATATAAAGTTAAGAAGAAGAAATGGTACAAAACGAATCAAGATTAGCAGTAGCAGATAACAGTGGAGCGAAAGAAGTTCTTGTTATCCGTGTGTTAGGCGGTACAAAAAAGCGCTACGCATCTGTAGGAGATAAAATTGTAGTTACAATTAAACATGCATTACCATCAGGTAACGTAAAAAAAGGAACAGTTCATAAAGCTGTTGTAGTGAGAACTAGAAAAGAAATTCGTCGTGCTGATGGTTCATATATCCGTTTTGATGATAATGCTTGTGTGTTATTAAATCAAGGTGATGAAATCCGTGGAACTCGTATTTTTGGGCCAGTTGCTCGTGAATTACGTGATAAATCATACATGAAAATCATTTCATTAGCACCAGAAGTGCTTTAATAAATAATAGGGAAAAGAAATGTCAAAATTAAAATTAAAAAAAGGCGACACTGTAAAAGTGATATCTGGCGAATCCAGAGGCCAAGAAGGTAAAATTGTATCTATCGATACAAAAAGTGAAAGAGTCATCGTTGAAGGTGTTAACATGATTAGTAAACACACTAAACCTAGCGCAAAAAACGCTAATGGTGGTATTGTTAAACAAGAAGGTACAATCCATATTTCAAACTTAATGTTTGTAGAAGGTGGAAAAACTGTTAGAATTGGTCGCGTTGTAAATGCTACTACTAACAAAATTGAACGTATTTCTAAAAAAACTAAAGCAGTAATTAAATAATGGCAGCAACTTATTCTCCTAGATTAAAGGACCGATATAAAGCAGAGATTGTAGATAATTTAAAAAAACAATTTCAGTACACTTCAGTAATGCAAGTGCCTAAATTAGAAAAAATTTGTATTAACCAAGGTATTGGTGATGCTGTTTCTGATAAAAAGATGATTGAATCTGCTGTAAAAGAAATGACGACTATTACAGGTCAAAAAGCAGTTCCAACATATTCTACAAAAGATATTTCGAACTTTAAATTACGTAAAGGTGTTGCTATTGGTGTTCGTGTAACATTACGTGGCGATAAAATGTATGAGTTTTTAGACCGCTTAATCGCATCTTCATTACCTCGTATCCGTGATTTCAAAGGCGTTAATGATAAAGGATTTGATGGTCGCGGTAACTACACATTAGGTATTACTGAGCAAATCATTTTCCCTGAAATTGATATTGATAAAGTGAGTAAAATTCAAGGTATGGACATTACTTTTGTAACTTCTGCACCAACTGATAAAGAAGCTCATGCTTTATTAACTGAATTTGGTATTCCATTCAAAAAGAAATAGTATATTTACAGCCCTGAAAAAAAGATAAAATGGCAAAAATTAACATGATCGCTCGCGATACTAAAAGAAAAAGATTAGTAGACTTACACGCAGCAAAAAGAGCAGAATTAAAAAAAGCAGGAGATTCAATGGGCTTGCAAAAATTACCAAAAAACTCATGTAAAGTGAGAATGCGTAATCGTTGTAAGTTAACTGGTCGTCCACGTGGATACATGAGAGATTTCGGTATCAGTCGTGTAACTTTCCGTGAAATGGTTTTATTTGGTTTAATACCAGGTGTTACCAAATCAAGCTTCTAAAACAAGAGTATTAACGTATAATTGTCCTGAAAGTCGGGACAACATATAAAAACAAATAAAATGACAGATACAGTATCAGATTACCTTACGCGAGTAAGAAACGCAATTAGCGCAAATCACAGAATCGTTGAGATTCCAGCTTCAAACCTTAAAAAAGAAATCACTAAGATTCTTTTTGAAAAAGGATATATCTTAAACTACAAGTTTGAAGAGAATGAAAAAAAACAAGGAACTATTAAAATAGCCTTGAAATACAGTTCAACAAACAAATTATCAGCTATCCGCACTTTAGACAGAGTTTCTAAACCAGGTTTACGTAAGTATGCTGGTGTTGATACTATGCCAAAAGTATTAAACGGATTAGGTATTGCTATTATCTCTACATCTAAGGGTGTAATGACAGATAAAGAAGCAAAAAAACTTAATATCGGTGGCGAAGTTTTATGTTACATTTCATAATTTAGAGGGAGGAAAAAAACATGTCACGTATAGGAAAATTACCAATCACAGTGCCTGCAGGTGTAGAAGTAAACATCGCTGGAACAACAGTTTCAGTTAAAGGTAAATTAGGTTCATTAACAGAAACAATTGATTCGGATATTATTGTAAAGTTAGAAGATGGCGTTATTAACGTATCTCGTCCAACTGATCAAAAACGTCACAGAGCATTACACGGTTTATACCGTTCTTTAATCGCTAATATGGTTAAAGGTGTTTCTGAAGGATATAAAACAGAACAAGAGTTAGTAGGTGTAGGTTACCGTGCTACTAACAAAGGCCAATTATTAGAATTAGCTTTAGGATACTCTCACAACGTTGTGTTTGAATTACCAAACGAAATTAAAATTACAACTACGTCTGAAAAAGGTCAAAACCCTAAAGTAATTTTAGAAAGTTCTGATAAACAATTAATCGGAATGGTTGCAGCTAAAATACGTAGCTTACGTAAACCTGAGCCTTACAAAGGAAAAGGTATCAAATTTGCTGGCGAAATTTTACGCCGTAAAGCTGGTAAATCTGCAAGCAAAAAATAACATAATTCAATTAGTATTAATCATCTTCAAAAAACTGGAAAGATGGCACTCAATAAAAAACAAAGAAGAGAACGCATTAAACTTAAAATCCGTAAAACTGTAAACGGAACTGCAACTACACCTAGATTAAGTGTATTCAGAAGTAACTCAGGAATATTTGCTCAATTAGTAGATGATTTAGCTGGAAAAACTTTAATCGCAGCTGGTTCTGACGATAAAACTATCAAAGCTTCAAAAGCTAACAAAGTTGATCAAGCTAAAGCTGTAGGTAAATTAATCGCTGAAAAAGCTACAACTGCTGGAATTAGCTCTGTAGTATTTGACAGAAATGGTTACTTATACCATGGTCGTATTAAATCGTTAGCTGAAGGAGCTCGCGAAGCAGGTTTAAAATTTTAATTAGTATAAAAAGAACATACATAACATGTCAAAAGAAGTTGTAAAAAAAGTTAAGTCAACAGACATCGAGCTAAAAGATAAATTAGTTGCGATACAACGTGTAACTAAGGTTACTAAGGGTGGTCGTCACTTCAGTTTCGCTGCTATCGTTGTTGTTGGTGATGAGAAAAGTGTTGTAGGATACGGATTAGGAAAAGCAAATGAAGTTACAGATGCTATTACTAAAGGTATTGATGATGCAAAGAAAAATTTAGTAAAAGTTTCTGTATTAAAAGGTACAGTTCCTCATGCTGAAAATGGTAAGTTTGGTGGTTCTCGCGTGTTTTTGAAACCTGCGGCTCATGGTACTGGTGTAATTGCTGGTGGTGCGATGCGTGCAGTTTTAGAAAGCGTTGGTATTACTGATGTATTAGCTAAATCAAAAGGTTCTTCTAACCCTCATAATGTGGTTAAAGCTACTATTGATGCTTTAGCAAAAATGCGTGACCCATTAGCTATCTCTAGACAAAGAGGTATTAATTTAGACAAAGTATTTAACGGATAATAAGAAAAGAGATGGCACAAGTTAAGGTAACATTATCTAAAAGTCCTATCAAAAGGAACGCTAGACAAAGAGCAACAGTTCAAGCATTAGGTTTAAGAAAATTAAATCATAGCATTATTAAAGAAGCAACTCCTCAAGTTCAAGGAATGATTAATGCAGTTGCCCATTTATTGACAATAGAAAAAATTTAATTATAAAAGATATTTAAAATGAAATTAAATTCATTAACACCTGCAGAAGGTTCAGTAAAAAATAATTTTAGAAGAGGTCGCGGGCAAGGTTCTGGTGGTGGCGGTACAGCTACTCAAGGTCACAAAGGTGCTCAATCTCGTTCTGGTAACAAAAAGAAACGTGGTTTTGAAGGTGGTCAAATGCCTTTACAACGTCGTGTTCCTAAATTCGGTTTCAAAAATGTAAATCGTATTGATCACAAAGGAGTTAACTTAGATGCAATTCAAAAGTTAGTTGATACAAAAAATATTACTGATATTACTCGTGATGTATTATTAGCAAACGGATTAGCTTCTAAAAATGATTTAATCAAAATCATGGGAAGAGGTGAATTAAAATCAAAAGTAAACATTACAGTTCACGCATTTACAGCAACTGCTAAAGCAGCTATTGAATCTAAAGGCGGAGTAGCAACAGAAATCTAATTTAATATATGAAACGTTTTTTAGAAACCCTCCAAAACATTTGGAAGATAGAAGAGCTGAAGCAAAGGATTTTAACAACCCTTGGCCTTGTCTTAATCTATCGTTTGGGTTCTTATGTTGTATTGCCAGGTATTGATACCGAAGTTTTGGCTCTTGCAAATGCGAACTCTGAGAATGATGGTGGTATTATTGCCTTAATTAATGCCTTTGCGGGTGGAGCTTTCTCGAGAGCTTCTATCTTTGGTTTAGGTATTATGCCTTATATTACGGCTTCCATCATTATCCAATTGTTAGGAATGGCGGTTCCTTACTTCCAAAAAATGCAAAAAGAGGGAGAAAGCGGGCGTAAAAAAATCAATCAATATACTCGTTTTTTAACTGTTGCAGTTACTGCCGTTCAAGCTCCAGGTTATTTAGCTGCTCAGGTTTATACTAAACCAGGTGTAGTTGCTATTGACCCTACATGGTTTGGTATTCAAGCTACTTTAATTTTAGTAGCTGGTACCATGTTTATCATGTGGTTAGGAGAAAGAATTACAGACAAAGGTATTGGAAATGGTATCTCTATCTTAATTATGATTGGTATTATCTCTCGTTTACCTTTCGCTATCACTTCAGAATTCGGTTCTCGTTTACAAAGTGCTGGTGGTGGTTTAATCATGTTCTTATTAGAGATTGTATTCTTATTATTCATCATTGTAAGTTGTATCTTATTAGTTCAAGGTACTAGAAGAATACCAGTACAATATGCTAAAAAGATTGTTGGTAACAAACAAATTGGAGGCGTTCGTCAGTACTTACCTTTAAAAGTAAACGCTGCGGGTGTAATGCCTATTATCTTTGCTCAAGCAATTATGTTTATCCCTGCTGCTGTTTCAGGTTTCTCTGGTGGTACAGGTGGTGTATTTGCTGATAGATATGGGTTCTGGTACAATTTTATATTTGCATCTTTAATCATTGCCTTTACTTATTTTTATACTGCTATTATGATTAACCCTAATCAGTTAGCAGATGATATGAAACGTAATGGTGGATTTGTTCCAGGTGTAAAACCAGGAAAAAGCACAGCAGAGTTTATTGATCAAGTAATGTCACGTATCACATTACCAGGTTCAATTTTCTTAGCATTTGTTGCGATTTTACCTTCTATCGCTATCAAATTAGGAATTAATAGTGCGTTTGCTGATTTCTTCGGAGGAACTTCATTACTAATCTTAGTTGGTGTAGTATTGGATACTTTACAACAAATTGAAACGTATTTATTAAACCGTCATTATGATGGATTAATGAAAAACGGAAGAATAAAAGGTCGTAGTAATAACCAAATGACAATGCAACAAGCTTAATATGGCAAAACAAGCAAATATTGAGTTAGATGGAGTTATTTTAGAATCGTTGAGTAATGCCATGTTTAGAGTGGAATTAGAAAACGGTCATATTGTAATTGCTCATATCTCTGGAAAAATGAGAATGCACTACATTAAGATATTAACTGGCGACAAAGTTAAATTAGAAATGAGTCCTTACGATTTATCAAAAGGAAGAATAACATACAGATACAAGTAATTAAGAAAAACTAAATAACCTAAAGAAATGAAAGTTAGAGCATCAATCAAAAAGAGAAGTGTAGATTGTATTATGGTACGCCGTAAAGGAAAATTGTATATAATCAACAAAAAAAACCCAAAGTTTAAACAAAGACAAAAATAATTGCGTATTTTCGCAGACTTTTTAAAACCAAGTATATAAAATGGCACGTATTGCAGGTATAGATTTACCAAAAAATAAAAGAGGAGAAATAGGATTAACCTACATTTTTGGTATTGGACGTAGCAGAGCTCAACGTATTTTAACTGAAGCTGGAATTGACTTTAACAAGAAAGTGAATGAGTGGAATGATGATGAGCAAAATGCTATCCGTAAAATTGTTAACGACAATTTTAAAGTAGAAGGTGGACTTCGTTCAGAAGTTGCTTTACACATCAAACGTTTAACAGATATCGGTTCTTACCGTGGTATTCGCCACCGTAACGGATTACCGGTTCGTGGACAACGTACAAAAACCAACGCTCGTATCCGTAAAGGAAAACGTAAAACCGTTGCAAACAAGAAAAAAGTTACTAAGTAATAAATAAGCATTTAATAAAATGGCAAAACAACAATCATCAGTAGCAGCTTCAAAAGCTAACGCGAAGAAAAGAGTAGTAAAGGTAGAGGCAGTTGGAGAAGCTCACTTAAACGCTACGTTTAACAACATCATCATCTCTTTAACTAACACTGCAGGTCAAGTTATTTCTTGGTCTAGCGCTGGTAAAATGGGATTCCGTGGATCTAAGAAAAACACTCCTTATGCTGCTCAATTAGCAGCAGCAGATTGCTCTAAAGTAGCAGCTGACTTAGGTTTACGTAAAGTAAAAGTATATGTAAAAGGTCCAGGTGCAGGTAGAGAATCTGCTATCAGAACTATTTCAACTTCAGGAATTGAAGTAACTGAAATAATCGATATCACTCCAATGCCTCATAATGGTTGTCGTCCTCCTAAAAAACGTCGTTGCTAGTCAATTACGCTAAACAGGCAAAATAAAAAAATAATAACAGAAATTAAAATAAAGAAATGGCAAGATATACAGGTCCTAAATCTAAAATTGCAAGAAAATTCAGAGAGCCAATTTTTGGTCCAGATAAAGCATTAGAGAAAAAAAACTACCCTCCTGGGCAACACGGTAATACTAAGAAAAAAGGTAAAAAATCAGAGTATGCTATCCAGTTAATGGAAAAGCAAAAAGCAAAATATACTTACGGTATTTTAGAAAAGCAATTTGCTAGAACTTTTGATAGAGCAGCTCGTGCACACGGAATTACTGGTGAGGTTTTATTACAATTAATCGAATCTCGTTTAGATAATGTTGTTTACCGTTTAGGTATTGCACCTTCTCGTAGAGCAGCACGTCAATTAGTTGGTCACGCTCACATTACAGTTAATGGTGATGTTGTAAATATTGCATCTTACACTTTAAAAGCTGGTGATGTAGTTGGTGTTCGTGAAAAATCTCAATCTTTAGAAGCAATTACTCATTCTTTATCAGGATCTGTAAACAAATATTCTTGGTTAGATTTTGACAAATCTTCTTTTACAGGTAAATTTATTTCTGTGCCAGAGCGTTCTCAAATCCCAGAAAACATTAAAGAACAACTAATCGTCGAGTTGTACTCTAAATAATAGTAACTAGCATTTTTTTTTAACCTATATAAATTAATAAAATGGCAATATTAAATTTCGTAAAACCAGACAAGGTTGTTATGATTAACTCTACCGAAACTGAAGGACAGTTTGAATTCCGTCCTTTAGAACCAGGTTTCGGTATCACTATAGGTAACTCATTACGTCGTATTTTATTATCTTCATTAGAAGGACATGCTATTACTAGCGTTAGAATTGAAGGTGTTGATCACGAATTCTCAACAATTAAAGGTGTTGTAGAAGATGTTACTGAAATCATCTTAAATTTAAAACAAGTTCGCTTTAAGAAGCAATTAGATAATCACGATGTAGAAAAAATCGTTATTCACTTTGCAGGTAATGAAAAATTTACAGCAGCTGAAATCGGTAAATTTGCAAATGGTTTCCAAATTTTAAATCCAGAGTTAGTTATTTTTAACTGCGAAAGTAGCGTTAAATTAAAAATCGAATTAACAATTGATAAAGGTCGTGGATACGTTCCTGCAGAAGAAAACAAAACTAATTCTGCACCTCAAGGTACTATCTTCATTGATTCTATCTACACGCCAATCAAAAATGTAAAATACACGATTGAAAATTACCGTGTTGAACAAAAAACAGATTACGAAAAATTAATTTTAGATATCGTTTCTGATGGATCTATCCACCCGAAAGAAGCTTTAAAAGAAGCTGCTAAAATTTTAATATACCATTTCATGTTGTTCTCTGATGAGAAAATCACATTAGATTCTGAAGAGAAAAAATCTGAAGAAGAATTTGATGAAACATCATTACACATGCGCCAATTATTAAAAACTAAATTGGTTGATATGGATTTATCTGTTCGTGCTTTAAACTGTTTAAAAGCAGCAGATGTAGAAACATTAGGAGAACTTGTATCATTCAACAAAAATGACCTTTTAAAATTCCGTAATTTTGGTAAGAAATCTTTAACTGAACTTGAAGACTTAGTATCAACAAAAGGGTTACAGTTTGGAATGAATGTAGTTAAATATAAATTAGATAAGGACTAAAAACAATTGTTGAATTAGAGAATTAATGAGTTAGAGAATAACTCAAACATTCACTAACTCACTAATAAAAAAATATCATGAGACACGGAGATAAAATAAATAATTTAGGTAGAACAGCTTCTCACCGTAAAGCATTAATGAGCAACATGGCGTGTTCTTTAATCGAGCACAAACGTATTTTCACAACTTTAGCTAAAGCTAAAGCGTTAAGAACTTATGTTGAACCAATCATCAACAGAAGTAAAGATGACTCTACGCATAGCCGTAGAACTGTTTTCTCTTACTTAAAAAGTAAAGAAATAGTTGCTATGTTATTCAAAGACGTATCAGTGAAAGTTGCTGAAAGAAATGGTGGTTACACTCGTATTATCAAAACTGGAAACAGACAAGGTGATGCTGCTGAAATGGCATTAATTGAATTAGTTGATTTCAACGACATTTACTCTAACGGTAAAGCTGCTACAACTGAAAAAGCTAAAACTACTCGTCGTAGTCGTGCTAAAAAAACTACTGATACTAAAGCTGAAGGAACTACTGAAGCTAAAGACGGAGAATAATTATTCTTTGATATATTTAAAAAAGCCTCAAAACTTAGTTTTGAGGCTTTTTTGTTTTGTTCATAATTCTGTCAGTTCGAGTAGAAAATTATGTCTCTTTAAATTTTCGTATCGAGAACTAGACTAATCATCACTTCTCGATATATTTTTTGCAAGTTCAGGCAAAAAACACTCGAAGTGACAACCATAAATAATCCTGATAGAAATATCATTAAATCACTCTTTTAAATCCATTTTAAGCTTACTAACACCACTATGTTGCAATTTATATGTAAAGGAAGATTAAACTACCCTAGCCTGCCCTAAATTTGATTTAAATCATAAAAACAAAACATATGGATATTAATTTTTTAGCAGTATTAGTAGCGGCCTTAGTGCCAATGATTATCGGTTTTATTTGGTATAACCCAAAAGTATTAGGAAATGCTTGGATGCAAGCAGCAGGTTTAAATGAAGAAAAACTAAAAGGCTCTAACATGGCTGTTATTTTTGGGCTTAGCTTTGTATTGAGCTTTTTATTAGCATTTTTCATTCAACCAATGGTTATTCATCAGTTTCATGTGGCATCCGTATTTTACGACTACCAAGAGCAACTAAAAGATGTTACTTCGCTAGAAGGTTCTCTTTACAAACAAGTATTAGATTTAGTAGGTAACGGACACCGTACATTTGGCCACGGCATGTTACATGGCGTGATGAGCGGTTTATTTGTAGTTATGCCTATTATTGCAACTGGCTCTATGTTTGAGCGCAAAGGTTTTAAATACATTGCCATTAACGCTGGTTACTGGATTATTTGCATGGGTATTATGGGCGGTATTGTATCTGCTTGGGTATAACACCTCACCTACTCTTTTTAAAAGCTGCTGAGTAAATTCTTAGCAGCTTTTTGTTTTTAAAAAATAATAGGCTTTGTATTAAATTTGACTTTTCTCATTTCGCGATTTGCGAAATGAGAAAATTTGTATATATTTGTATTATGAGAAAACATAATGGCATGAGACCGCAGGATATTGCTATACTGATGAAAATAATTTCAATGGGAAATCAAACATGGCAATTATCCATGCTTTCTAATTCATTAGCAATTAGTATTTCTGAAATTTCAGAATCGTTAAACAGAAGCAAACTAGCAAAATTTATTGATTACGAAAAAAAGCAAGTGAACCGCCAAAATTTGATGGAATTTTTAGAGCACGGTATTAAATATGTTTTTCCACAACAGCCTGGCGCAATGGTAAGAGGGATTCCTACAGCTCATTCTCACCCGTTTCTAAAAGAATACTTTATAAGCGAAATGAATTATGTTTGGCCTGACTCAAAAGGAGAAATCATAGGACTATCAATTGAACCGCTGTATCCTAAGCTAATACATGCCGTAAAAGACAAGCCTGACTTTTATAAATTAATGGCGTTGATTGATGTTATCCGTGTTGGAAAAGTAAGAGAAATTAAATTCGCGATAGAAGAATTAAAAAAACAGATTTTAAATGAGCCATCATAAAAACGTAGTTAGAATAAAGGCTGTACACAACAATTTAGCCGACCTAAAAGACAAAGTTGTTTTTGTTGGTGGCGCAACAACTTCCCTTTATGCAGACAGACAAACTTTAGAAGTAAGACCAACAGATGATGTAGATGTAATCATTGAACTTATAAATTATAATGACAGAGCAGAGCTTGAAGAAAAATTAAGATCAATTGGTTTTCAACATGACATGGAGTCAACTGTTGTTTGCAGATTTAAAATTGAAGGTATAATTGTGGATATTATGCCCACAACTCCTGATTCAATTGGCTTTAGTAATCAATGGTATCCTGAAGGTTTTAAAAATGCAATAGAATATAAAATTGACGATAGAAACATCGTGAAAATTCTGAGTCCAGCTTATTTTATTGCTACTAAACTTGAAGCATTTAAAGGCAGAGGTGATGGTGACGGAAGAACTAGTCAGGATTTTGAAGATATTGTTTTTGTTTTAGAAAACAGACAAACAATATGGGAAGAACTTAATAATACAACAGGAGAAATTAGAAGCTATTTAATTAATGAATTTAAACAATTAAAAAACAACGTTAATTTATTTGAATGGATAGATTGCCATGTTGAATATGGCTCTCCTCCCGCTAGTTATTTTATAATAAATGAGATTGAAAAATTTATTGATAATCAGTAATTGTGTACCCAAATACAGATAAAAGAAACCATCTATATAGGTGCTATTAACCTCACCTACTCTTTTTAAAAGCTGCTAAGTAAATTCTTAGCGGCTTTTTTTATTATATTTGAATAATAGGCTTCTTGCAAATGGTTACAAATCTCTATAATAATAAGTAGCGCATAGTGATTTGTTATGTTCCACCAGCGGGATGAAAATACTTAGACAACAATGAGAAAACATAGAGGACTTAGACGTTACTACCAAAACCTTCAGGCACAAAACGAAAATTGGAGTGGACTAAATTTCACAGACAAAGACAAAGCTTGGTTTGACTTATGGCACACACATTTTGACTGGAAAGGTTACGGCAACGAGAGCTTCAAAAGACGAAAGCCGCATCTTGACAAGTTGTTTAGAGAATTTGCTGCACTTGAAGAAAAAGCAAAATCATTAAAAACTGAATATCAAATATGGGCGACCCTACTTGACTATGAAAGCTACGATGATGCTTTGTTTTTGCATACGCCAAATCCTAATCACAATAATTTTCCATGGAAAATAAAAGACCTCACATCAAAAAACAACTTGACAAATCCAGACCTTGCAGAATATGTAAACAATCTTTCATGTTATAAAATTTTATTCGGACAAGCAGACGAAAACTATTGTGTAATATTTAAGGACAATGTTGGAGTAGCGTTAACTTAAACTGTATGCCGCTGGCGAAACATAATACACGGTTTTCCCCAGCCTTGCAGACAACAATGCAATTGCAAAAGCAGCAGAAACTTTTTTAATTTTTACTTTGCAATCGTATAGCAACATTGTATCTTTATTTAAACATTTCGGTAAAAAACGGTTTCAATACAAACTGAAGCAAACCGCGAAAACGTAACATACAATTGTAATGAAATTAAGTAGGCTAATATTCATCTCTTTTATAATTGTTTCTTGCCAGACAAATACAGCACCCGTAGAAAATAGTAACAACACAAATAGAGAAAAATCAATAGCTTTTATACATGGCATTGACTCTGTCTTTAAAGACAAGTTTCATATTAGTATTAAAGAAGTCAACGAAACTGGCGACACGTTTGCAACTGGTTTAACGGGATTGTCTAATATTAAAAATATAGAAGTTGCCCTGAGGAGTAAAACAAACAATTATAAACTTAATATTTCTGACCATGGTGAAATACAATACAAATGGGTATCTGTAGACACTTATTCCTTCTCAGTAATAATGAAGAATAAAGATTCACTAACATTTTCTGCTAGACTAGAGCCAAATGTATACAAATTGACAATTGATACTTTACAAAAGAAATAACAGATAGGACAACCTACTCCACAATCATTTTCTTCACACCTAATAATTGCTTAGAAGTAGTTCTTACAAAATAGGTTCCCGAACTTAAAGATAATTTTAATTCTAGTTTATCAATGGTTGTTTTTTGAGTGTGCACTACTCTACCCATGATATCAATCACTTCAATGGTTTTTTCTTGTTGATCCTTTTCAAAAGCCAATGTAAAACTTCCATCATTTACACTTGGGTATAATTGAAAATTATAATTGTTTTGCTGTCCGTTTTTCACTCCTGTTAAAATTCCTGTAATACTTGTTTCCCAAATACCGCGTCCAAATGTAGAGACATAAGTTTTGTTTAAAGCCGCGTTAAATTCAATATCACTCACGATCACATTTGGTAATCCAAAACTATTATTAACCCATGTGTTTGCTCCTGCTGCTAATGTATACACACCAATATCGGTTGCTACGATTAAATTGTTAGTACCCGGTATTTGTTTGATACAATTGACTGGAATGTTTGGTAAATTGTAAGTGATATTTTGCCAAGTCGCCCCACCATCCATAGTTTTATATACTTTATCAGATGTCGAAAATCCTGCCATACTCACATAAACAGTATTCGCATCTGAGGCATTAATTTCAATTCCTGTGTAATACAAACTATCGGGTAAATTATTAGTCACGTTCACAAAGGTATTTCCTCCATCCGTTGTTTTAAACACAATACCATTTAATCCGTATTCGTATCGTACTCTTCGTGCAGCGTAAATTACCTGACTGTTAGAATTCGAAACTGCCAATGCAGAAATTTCTGTATTTTCTCCCGTTAAAGTATTTGTATTAATAGTTGCTAAAGGCATCCACGACATTCCTCCATCAGTTGATTGAACAATGTTTTCGTGCCCTACATACATAGTTCCCACGTTATTGTAATCTGCTACAATAGGTGTTACCCATTCTGATTGTTCGCTATTAAAATTGGTATAAACATTAAATCCACTCATGCCATTATCGTTACTATAATAAAAGTTACCATACTGGCTTGATCCAACAACATCAGTAGAACTAGTTGGCAGCAAACAATTATCCATACCATCACCACCAAAAATAGTTGACCAAACACCTGCATCATAATACATAGAAGCATTATCCTGAGCTCCTCCTATTAATTGTTCATTAGTGCTTTTAGAACTGGAAATTCTATAGAACGAAGTCACCTGAATATTATCATTCATTTTAGTCCACACAGTAGGCCACGCAATTGTTGTCCAAGAATCAGCAATAATAGCAGCTGTTTGATAAACACCTCCATCGCTACAGGCAAAATAATTTCCACTTAATGGATTACGAGCCATGTAATGAATATCTCCATGCAAGGTAGCACCGTACTGTGTTGTCCAATGTGCAACAGGCGCAAAAGAATTAGCTCCATCATAAGAGGCCCACATATTCACACCACCTACATACAAGGTGTTTGCATCTGTATAATCTACAATCATCCCTAAATCATAATTGCCTTGTCCACCTGGGGTATCCCCTATTCCACCTTCTAAAATATTATCGGTTGGTGGAATAAAATTCCAACTCGCTCCTGCATTTGTTGATTTATAAATACCATATAAACCATTCATTACATCCACACACAAAGCATAAATGATATTATTATTAGAAGGTGCTATTGCCAACTTAACACGTTGTATGTCTCCTGTTAAAGGCATATTCGTATTTAACATCGTCCATGTGTTTCCAAAATCATTTGATTTATAAACACCTGCATTACCAACATTAGAATTCATGACCCAACCTGTAGCAGCATAAATAATATTTGGATTAACAGGATCTTGATGCATGTCCCAAAATAAAGAGTCTAATTTATTTGTCCAAGTAGTGCCGCCATCTAATGATTTATACATACCACTTACGCCGCAAGCCAACACGTCATTGGTATTTGTGGGATTTATTAAAACCTTACGAATTAAAGAAGCATCGCCATTGGTTAGGTTAAACGTTAATCCTGTTGGATTCCATGTTAAACCTCCATCCAAAGTTTTATAAACTCCTAGTCCATAATGGGTATGGCGCTTTCTTCCGTTTAAATGTAAACTTGTTCCAATGTATTCAAAATCACAAACTGAAATATACATTTCGTTTGGGTTAGTGGGATTAATTGAAATATCACTAATACGGGTAATTGGTAAATTATCAGTTAAGGGAGTCCATGTATTACCATTGTTAGTTGTTTTCCAAACACCACCTTGTGCTACGCCAACAAAAAAAGTATTAGCATTAGTTGGATGAAAAGCAATGCAGTTAATTCGGCCAATACCATTTTCCATATAACCTGTTAAGTTATTGGGTAATACATTTGGTCCAAAGGGTACCCATATAGCAGAAGAATTTTGTTGTGCTAATTGTTGTTTATAATTAGCCATACTGATAGCGGCATTTCTGTATTCATCAAAACCTGCTGGCTCACCAGAAGCATTGGTATGTAGCTCCATTTCTTGCTCCCAACGCTTATAATGCTTCCAATATTTTTGTTGAGTTAAATCTGAATTCTTTTTAAACTCATTAAACTGAAGTTTCAATTCATTAAAAGTTAAAGCTCTGTTTGATTTGTTTTTAATAAATGTTTGAGCGTTCAATAAATGAAAGCTTAAACCTATCCATAAAATGAGAATGATTTTATTCATAAACAAAATTCGTTTATTAAAAATAATGAAAAAGAATGAGAAAACCTCTAGTCTAATTTTTCTAAACCAACTCTTTCTCTTCGTTCAATTAATTTTTCTGGTTCAATGCAAGGATACATGATGAATTTATAATTAGCATCGTAGTTACCTTGCGTGCCATATACTTGTTTTTGGCCTTTGGCAACTTTGAGTTTATCGATAAAATAAGCTAATGATTTCCAACTGATATACTCTCTATCGGCTGCTAAGATTAATTGGTTCACATATTTTTCTTTTATATCTGCAGGCGCAAAACTTAATATATAAAACGGAATACTGTTTGATTCACCAGCAATGGCTGTTGAGGGATAACCAAATACATCGATGATGTGTTCAATTTTATCAAAGGATAAACTATCTAAATACTGAAGTTGTTTTTCAAATAATTGTTTGTTGTATGGATTCTTTAAATTGGCATTGATGCTATCCGTTAATGTATTGTTATGCAAAGCGAATTCTTTATCAATTACATTCAACACTTCAATTAACGAATCGTTGATTTTAATTGTTTTATCTAGGTATTCAGTTTTGATGAGTTTACCTTTTTCATAATACTGATTTTTGACTAATACTCCGCTATCATTAAACGATTGCCATTTTCCATAAAAATAGTAATGTACTTTATCGGGCAAATTTTCAAGACGTGCATTACCTTTTAATTTTACTTTTCCATTGGGATAGTAAAAGGTAGTTTTCATTTTTTTAAAGCGATTTATTTCTCTTCTATCTAAAATTCCATCATTTGCATAGAAATAACATTTACCTCTGGTAATACCATTTCTAAATTTCCCTTCAAAAGATTTTATTTTTTTAGCATCATCAATATAAACAATCCACTTACCCGTGCGATGACCTTGTTTGTTTAAGCGATTTAATTTTTGAGAAGAAAGAGAAGAAGAGAGTAATAAAAAAATGAAACAATGATAGATAACTATATTCATTTTTTTCATACGAAAACTATATAGTATTTTCTTCAGGTAAATGAATTATTGTTTTAAAAACAAAAGTGGCGGGGCCTTCTAACCAAATATTATAAAAGGTATTTTCTAGAACTTTATCGAACTTTACGTTTAAGCGCCCTCCTAATGTTTTAATAGCACAATTATTTTTATCAGTGCTTTGTCCTTTAAAAGCAGCTATTAAAGCGGCGGCTGTAACTCCTGTACCACAAGATAAAGTTTCATCTTCTACGCCTCTTTCATAAGTACGTACAAACAATTCATTATCTTTTTTTTCAATAAAATTAACGTTAGTGCCTTCTGCAGAAAAACGATTATTGTATCTTATTTTTTTTCCTTCTTCAAATACATTTATAGTTTCAATATCATTCACAAATTTTACGTAGTGAGGGGAACCTGTATTTAAATAAAAAAAATCCTCCCCTACTTCCACTTCTCTCACATCATTCATTTTCAATGAAACAATATCATCCGTAATTTTAGCTTCATGAATCCCATCAATGGCCAAAAATTTTGCTGCATCTGAAATAATACCTAATCGTTTAGCAAAAGCAGTAATACATCTTCCTCCATTACCACACATGCTACTTTCGTTTCCATCACTATTAAAATAAACCATTTTAAAATCTATGCCAGGTTCTAATTCTAATAACATTAAGCCATCAGCACCAATACCAAAACGACGATCGCATAACCCTTTTATTTGTTCGGTAGTTAACGAAATTGTTTTTTCACGATTATCTATCAGTACAAAATCATTTCCTGTACCTTGATATTTGAAGCATTCTAACTGCATAATAATTAATTGATTTTAGCTAATAACTGAGAATCGTTAACTAGTTCCATTGGCTTAAACTCAGTACCCGAAGATATTTTATAAACCACATCATCATTTTTCAAGTAAAAATTGTCATCTACTTTGTAAATAGTAATACTACTAAAATCGGATAAACCATAAAGTATCACTCTATTGCGAGTCATACGATATCCTTTAGAATTTAAAGGTGTTTTCCAAAACTCTACAAAAAATAAATTAGGATAGTCGCTACTTGTAACACCAGCTAATTGCCCAGTTAATGTATCGCGTTTAGATGTAACATCTAAATCAATAACCTTAATGTTTTTAACCGATAATAATTCCTCTTGTGCAACTTTAATATCTTCTTCTTTTAATAAAGCATCTATTTCGCTGTAATTAATATTAGGAGAATTTTTTGTGTTTACTGTAATTTTTTTTTCTTTTTTAGTATCGCCTTTACTAGACTCTTTATTTTCAGAAGAAGTATTTGAAACCGATTGTTCAACAATTTTAATATTGTCGATATCTGGCTTATTAATTTTTTTTAAATAATCATCAATTTTAAAAATAAAAAAAGCAACGCCTACTAATAAGCCAATAGAAACTCCAAAAACAAAGGGTGGTATTTTATATTTAAATCTCATATTAAATGGGAGACTAAAAATACAAAATTTCTCTAAATCATTTTCAACTATATAACTATAGTTTTAACCAGTTTGTCTAACAATATTAACAAAACTAATAGTTTTAGTAAATCAATTTTTAACAAATTTTTAGCATAAACACGCCAAAAGCCTTGCTGCCGTTAAGTATTGTTAAAAATAAAATAACGCCATAACTTCTGATGTAATTTTGCGTTATGAATACAACAAAACAATTTTTCAATTAATCAATAAAAATATAAATCATATGCAAAAAGTAATCTCATCATTATTTGTAGGCGCTTTAGGAGGCGCATTTGCGTTGGCAGGTAATTATTACTTTAATCAACAAAACAACAATCAAGTAACAAATTACAATCCTTATGCTGCACCAATTCAATTAACTAATTATAGTGGTTTAACCGCTGCAGCTAATGCTCCAGACTTTGTAGCATCAGCCGAAAAATCTGTTAACTCAGTCGTGCACATTAAAACAATTGTGGAGCAAAAAAACAATTTAGCTTACGATCCATTTCAAGATTGGTTTTTTGGTGGCAGACAACGTCAACCAAACATGATGCAAGGAAGTGGTAGTGGTGTCATTATCAGTCAAGATGGATACATTGTTACTAACAACCATGTAGTTAATGAAGCCACTAAAATTGAAGTGGTGTTAAATGATAAAAGAACTTATGTTGCCGAAGTGATTGGCACAGACCCTAACACAGATTTAGCATTATTAAAAGTAAAAGAAAAAGATTTACCTTATGTAAATTATGGCAACTCTGACGATGTAAAAGTTGGCGAATGGGTTTTAGCGGTTGGTAATCCATTTAATTTAAATTCAACTGTTACAGCAGGTATTATTAGCGCTAAAGGTCGTAACATTAATATTTTAGAACATAATGCACAAGGTGGCAATCTTGCTCCTATCGAATCTTTTATACAAACAGATGCTGCCGTAAATCCTGGAAATAGTGGTGGCGCATTAGTTAGCACAACAGGTGATTTAGTTGGAATTAATACCGCTATTGCCTCTAATAATGGTTCTTACCAAGGTTATTCATTTGCTATACCAGTTAATATAGTGAAAAAAGTAGTGTCAGATTTAATTGAATACGGAACTGTGCAACGTGCATTTATTGGTTTAAGCATTCAAGATATTGATGCAAAATTTGCCGAAGAAAAACGCATTAAACAATTAAAAGGCGTTTACATTAATGGCTTAACACAAAATGGTGCCGGAGAAGAAGCTGGAATTAAAGTTGGGGACATCGTCACTAAAATTGAAAGCGTAGCTGTAAAAAGCACATCAGAGTTGCTAGAACAAGTTGGTAAATTTAGACCAAGCGATAAAATTAATGTAACCGTTGTGAGAAACGAAAAAGAAGTAATCATACCTGTAGTTTTAAAAAACAAAGAAAACAGTTTAGGTATTATTAAAAAACCAGAAGTATTTAGAACGGCTGTAAATTCTTTAGGTGCTGAGTTTGAAGAATTGAACGCAGAAGATTTAGCAAAATATAATATCCCTTCTGGTGTAAAAATTTCAAAACTACAAGCAGGAAAATTAGCTAATGCAGGAATTAAAGAAGGGTTTATTATCACATCCGTTGACAAGAAAAAAATAAGCAATATAAAAGATATTCAATCAATGTTAGAAAATAAAACAGGCGGGGTTTTAATTGAAGGCATATATCCAAATGGCATGAGGGCTTATTACGGTTTTGGATTATAAAAATCGAAGAAATAAACTGATTTATCATTTGCATTAGGGCTTATGTCTTGAGTCACTTGCTATAAGTCTAAAAACTTAAAATTAAACTGTTAAAAACATAACAAAAACCTAATCATTTAATAATCAAAGCGATACGGAATTGGAAAAAAGCCTTTTTTTTTCTATCTTTGTTGGCTTATAAAACCATCCATATACCATGAGACAACTAAAAATAACCAAATCGATTACCAATCGCGAGAGTGCATCTTTAGATAAATATCTTCAAGAAATTGGTAGAGAAGAATTAATTACTGCAGAAGAAGAAGTTGTTTTAGCGAAGAAAATTAAGGATGGAGATCAAGACGCTTTAGAAAAATTAACTCGTGCTAACTTACGTTTCGTTGTATCAGTAGCAAAACAATATCAAAATCAAGGTTTAAGTTTACCGGATTTAATTAACGAAGGTAACTTAGGATTAATTAAAGCAGCTCGTCGTTTTGATGAGACTCGTGGATTTAAATTTATCTCATACGCTGTATGGTGGATTCGTCAATCTATTTTACAAGCTTTAGCAGAACAATCTCGTATCGTTCGTTTACCATTAAACCAAGTTGGTTCATTAAATAAAATTAATAAAGCATACTCTAAATTAGAACAAGAATTTGAGCGTGAGCCAAGTGCTGATGAGATTGCTGAGTTATTAGATTTACCAATTGATAAAGTATCTGATACCATGAAAGTATCTGGTCGTCACGTAAGTATGGATGCTCCATTTGCTAACGGCGAAGAAAGTTCTTTATTAGATGTATTAGTTAACCACGATTCGTTAAAAGCAGATGCTGGTTTAATTATGGAATCTTTATCAAAAGAAATTGATAGAGCCTTATCTACATTAACAGAAAGAGAAAGAGACGTTGTTAAATTATTTTTCGGAATTGGTTTAAACCACGGTTTAACTTTAGAAGAAATTGGTGATAAATTTGATTTAACTCGTGAGCGTGTTCGTCAAATTAAAGAAAAAGCAATTCGTCGTTTACGTCATAGTTCAAGAAGTAAATTGTTACAACAATATTTAGGATAATCTTTAACGATTATCACTTCCAATTAAAGCAAACATCTACAAGGTGTTTGCTTTTTTTATTCGCTCCCATTTTTCCATAAAAATTTCGTTCAAACTTCTTTAATTTCTTTGAAAAGGTATGCTTTTGAGACTTTGATTTAGAAGACGAACTTGAAGAAGATGATGCAGAACGAGAAGGCATTTTAAATGAAAGATTTAAATCTATGGCATTACTAGAACTTGATGATTGGCTCACGTTACCCAATACTTCATCTGTTATATCATCATTCTTATTTTTATCAAAATTACCTTGCTGACTCATTTGATTACCTTCATTATTATCATCGTTAGCATTAAACAAATTTGTTTGTGCTATTTGAATTATGGGATTACTATTATTAGTCAAAAAAACATTGGCTAACTGTTGTTGCTGTTGAGAAAAAGTAGATACAGACAATCCAATAAATGATAAGAAAAAAATATAACGCATAGCCTAGATATTGATTAAATCAAATATCTAAAAACTACATTATACTTAGTTTTTGAAAGTGTTAAGGAAAGATAAAATGATTTTGAATTAACGAATTTTAAGAATCTAAACTCTTTTACCTAATTCAATCACTACTAGGTCTTTAATTTCGCTTCCATCAATCACAAAACGTAACACCGTTTTAATTTGATGAAATCCATGTATGCCACAAGCACCTGGATTCATATGTAACATATCGTATCGCTCTTGATACATCACTTTTAAAATATGAGAATGGCCGCAGATAAATAATTTTGGTTTCTCAACTATTAAAATATCTTTTACTTCTTTTAAATAGTTAGTTGGCTGACCGCAAATGTGAGTCATAAATACTTTTACATCCTCACAAGTAAAAATTAAATTCTTAGGAAACTCTTTTCGAGCATTTGCATCATCAATATTTCCGTAAACAGCTCGCAATGGCTTTATCTTTTTGATAACATCTGTTACTTCTTCTATATTTCCTATATCGCCAGCATGCCAAACTTCGTCAGCAGCCTCAATATACTTTATAACAGCCTTATCTAAATAACTGTGAGTATCGGATATGAGAAGGATGTTTTTCAAATTAAAATTTTAGGTAATAATACTAGTTTAATACAAAATAAAAAAGCGCCGAATTGAAATTCAGCGCTTTTAAAGAACAAATATAGATATCTTAATTTTTAATCAATTTTTTATAAAACTCCTGATTATCATATTTTATTTTTAACCAATAAACGCCACTACTCAAATTCAAATCATTTAATTGAATCGTTCCATTAGTTTCTTTAAATGAATACTTCACAATTTCCTTTCCTAAAACATCATACATCATCAAATCAATTTGAGATAATGTATTAGTATTAAACGTTATTTGTAAAACATCAGAAAATGGGTTAGGATTAACAGATACAGAATTATCAGAACTTAAATTTTCAATTCCAGTACAAACATCAACAGTAATTGAATAAGAATTATTTCCTGAACATAATCCAGTTGTTCCTGTTACAGAATAAACAGTACTCACTGTTGGACTAGCTAATACTAAACTTCCTGTAGAAGAACTTAAGTTTGTAGCTGGACTCCATGAATACGCTCCTGCACCTGATGCTGTTAGTGTAGCTGTTTGTCCCGCACAAATAGATGAACTAGAAGATGCGACACTAACTGTTGGATTTGGACTTACATTTATTGAAACTGTTTTTGTGTTAATACATGATCCTGTAGTTCCAACAACTGTATATATAATGCTAGATGTTGGATTTGAAACTACTGAATTTCCTGTTGTATTATTTAAATCTATTGCCGGGCTCCATGAATAAGATGTTGCTCCTGTGGCTGTTAATGTTGATGGCTGACTAGCGCAAATAGATGTACTAGAAGCTGAAATATTAACTACAGGATTAGAATTTACAGTAATAGTTTTAGTTGCTGTATTTGTGCCTGTTGTATTAGAAGCAATTAAACTAACTGTATAAGTTCCAGCGGCTGTGTAAGTAACTGAAATATTTTGAGAAGTAGCCGTTGAAGGCGAACCTCCTGGTATTGACCAAGCCCAAGTAGTTGGACCACCAGATGAAGCATCTGATAATGCAACTGGCTGTCCAGCACAAACTGTATTTACAGAACTGATTGATGCTGTTGGAGCTGTTGGAATAGCTACAGTAACAGTTTGCCCGTTTGTACTAATCACATTACTAAATAATCCTGCTCCGTTTTCTGACTTTACATTAAAATAATAAGTTGTTCCATTTACTAATGTTAAGTTTTTTGCAGTAACAGTTGTATCACCCCAGTTACTTGTCCACGTTAAAGTATTTACTGCTCCTGGACTTGTGCCAATAGAATACCAATAACGAGCAATAGCAGAATTTGGATCGTTTGATGAAGACCAGTTAGCTGATAAAGAATCACTAGTTGTTACAGTATTAATATCGGCCGCTTTTCCATCTTTAATAGTTGTAATATTAGAAGGATTTGTCCAATCAATATTTACATCATGATAATAAATAGAAGATAAATTTCCTGCAGCATCATTGACTATTGATTTAATTTTACAAGCATTTTGTGTTGGACTTGGATTTTGATAACGAGCATCGTTTCCATTTCCAGAACCAACAGAAACACTCACTGATGTTGTTGGACGAGAACGGTATACTTTTATTTCATCCAAACTCCATTTACAATTTCCGCTTCTAAATGATATATGACTACCATTAGCTAAAGGAGATGGATCAGTCCAAGTTGCAATTAGTGAATTATCTTTATATACATCCATCTTACCAGAAATACGATCATAAATGACTTTAAAATCGTACCACTGACCAGCTACTAAATTTACAGACGCCGTATAAGTAGGAGAACCAAAAGTATTTACTCCACCAGAATAGGAAGTTTTATAAATTTGAACCGCTTGGTTATCTAATCTAAACCAAACAAAATAACTATTCCCTCTATTTACACTATCTGGAGCATCGCAAAAGAAATGAAAACCAGCTCTTCTATTTGTCCCAGTTCCTTCTAGTTTTCCTTTGAAGTTATATAAATAGCGATTAGACAGGCTTTGAGTCAATGCTGCATAAATATTTGTATTAGCAGCAGCTGTGCTTACTTCATCTGTTTGTTGGATAGCATTATTACTAATGCTCCACGCTCCCACTTTCTGTGTCCACTCAGGATGAATAGCTACATCAAAATTATCAGACAAAAAACCATGCGTATAATTTCCTCTCCACTCAGTTCCATTATAATCAATGACTTGATAATAGCTTTTCTCTAAACCCGAACCTCCAACGTTATCTGCATCTATAAAAGTGGTTGTAAAACTAGCTGTTTTCCAAGTTCCAACAGTAGCTACAGAAGTTGTGGGTATTACTACATCAGAAGAAGTTGTTGGAGTTGGCACTGCATTAGAGGTATAGGTTGCTGCCCAACCAGTTGCAGTAGTTGCACAATCCGAACGAAATTCAATTAATAAATTAGCTCCTGTAGAATTAATAGTTCCAGGAGATACCGTATTAGTATATTTTCCAATTAATGGAGAACTTGTTGAATTACCATCATAAATAAACATATAATCATAATTGTTTTCTAAACTAAAAGAAGTAAAACTCATGCTAACAGAAGTAGCACCTCCTGATGGCTGAAACAACCACAACTTACGTTCATCATCTCCATAATTAGCCGCTGCTCCGCCAGTATCATAAAACGACCCAGTAGTTGTTGTTATTGTAGTAATCGTAGGTGTGTTATTTAATAATTTGTAAAATAAATCCCAATTCCAATAAGGTCCAGGATCGCTATGAGTTTGGTTAGGAAACATTTGATGACCTTTAATTTTTACACAAGTTCCTTGCTGACATTGTTGCGTTGTACCTGAACATCCAGGTCCAAAATAACAACGTAACGGATTGATGTTATTACTTGTGCACATATCTCTTACTAAATTAGCACTAGATGTCAACATCGTTGTTGTATACCAATTATAACCAGTACTAGCATATCCTTCATGTTCAATGCCTAAAGTATA
>Ga0066412_1000236_pt1 | contig 24816 bp, 17 predicted proteins | sample LakWasMet16_LOW5_2_FD_59499 | JGI IMG/M metagenome (GOLD analysis project Ga0066412, IMG submission 59499) | Freshwater sediment methanotrophic microbial communities from Lake Washington under simulated oxygen tension - Sediment Metagenome 16_LOW5 | ecosystem: Environmental > Aquatic >... | reverse complement strand
GACAAAAACCTCTTGAGGTTTTTTGCTTTGATTGTCGATTTTTGTTTTGATTTCTTCGATTGAGCCTGTCAATGTATTGAACTGCTCTTTAGATAAGATAACTGCTTCCATTTTCTTTTTGGTTTTTAAGATTATGGAGCAAATTTGAGCAGACAAGAAAAGTCTATTGGTCTCTTGGGGACCACGAGGGGACTATTTTTAAACTAAAGTTGCGCTAATTAAGGGTGTTTAACTTTATATTATATCTTTGAAAAACACTTTTAATTATAACCAAATGTTTGAATACAGAGAAACTCAAAATATAGTTCCATTGCCTTTAGAAAATAAAGAGCAACTATTCAGGGATTTAATGAATATTGAGCATAGTTTTACTGGAAGGTTAGATGTAATGTTTTCAAATCAATTTTTTCAGGAAGCTGTACAGTTAATAGTTAATTCAATTGTATTATTCGAGAAAGGTTATTTTGATGCAGCATTTTACTCTTTGAGGCAATCATTAGAAATTTCTACAACTATTGTATACTTTGTAGATGATAATGAAACAAATCGAAAGCAGGAATTAATTAAATGGAAAAAACAGGAAAAATTCCCAATGCATAACCAAATGCTTAATGAACTACAAAAACGCAAAACAGTTTTTGCAGATATAAAGGAAAAGATGAATAGTTATTTTAATGAAATAGAAATAACAAAACAAAAGCTAAATAAATATGTACATAAACAAGGACTCGATAAATTTTATGTGCATAGAAATCACCCGTTTAAAGAAAATAAATCTAACAAAGTTCTCATTTCAGATTTTAACGACTTTATGATAAAAAGTATTGGAGCAATTGCAGTCTTTAGACTAGCTATTGACCCATTTCCTTTGCTATTATCTGACGAAGCCATATATAACAGAACAACCCAATTAATGACAGATGCATATAGTGAAGAATTTATAGAAAAATATATAGGAGAAAATAACATAAACGCCTATAAACAAACTCAATTATACAAAGAACATTTTGATGAGTTAATTAAAGGGGAAGAAATGTTACCAAGTATAGTGAGTATTGTAAAAGATAACTATGTTGATAGGACTCAAATGGATGAAATTATAAAACAAGTACATCTTTTAAGTCAAAATGATAGAATTGCTGTTGCTTTATTCTCAACGTCTGAAAAAATAGCTAAAATATACTGTATTGGTGGGTGGCATTGGTATTTTAGTAATGTTGCAACCGTCAAATTAAACATGGGATTTAATAGCGCAGATTTAAATACTTTTAACGATAGTAAAGAAAGATATAATGTAAAATATGAAGAAGCATATTTGTCCATTTTTAATCTTTGGGATGAAGATTATTACATGGAACATAACGAAGAGTTTACAAATAATGAAATAATATTATTTGATGAAATGGCTTTAAAATATAATAGTTTGAAACCTTTTAATCAATTAGATTTAAACGATTTGAACCTTTAGGTCTTTTTTCAAATCGTGATGGTTTCAGAATTGTTTTTACTGTTTCTGTTGATATTTCTTTACCTTCTTTATCATTGAACCATGCTGTAATCATGTCAGCAAGCTCATTTGGAGAAGCTTCTAAATATGGTTTGCCGCCAATTTTTTTTTCATGCATTAGTTGAAAGAAAATATCTATAAACTGGTTAAGGTTGGTGTTTATTTTAAACTTATTTTTTGATATAGGGGACTTTTTAAAAGTACTGAGGGGACTTTGCAATTCGTTACTACAATTAGGTTCATCTTGTTTTTTACTTAATTTCTGTTGGGTATTTATTAATTCTAATTCTAGATCTATTTTTTCGTCAAAAGGCGTTTCGTTTACATCAATTATTTTAGGTTTGTTTTGCAAATACTCCGTTTTTGCTTCCATTAAATAAGAAACCTTTTCTTCATAAGTATATTGTTTGATGTCGGATTTTAATTTAACGAAGTTAAATTTAGAATCTGGTGCTTGTTTCTTATTTTCAATAGTATCGCGCATTACTTCAATAATCATTAAAGATTTTTCGAACTTAATAATCTGGTCTTTTGTGGTAAATAACTCTCTATTTAAATCAATCAATTTTTCCAATTTATTAAGCCAAACAATAGGCTCTTGCATCTTATCACATTGGTATTGAATGAATGGCTTTATTTTGGATTTAGGTATTGTAAATAGTTTGTGTAACAAACATTTACAATACTGTTCTAAATTGAATTTTCCTTTATTTAAGAAATTAGAATCTTGACCATTTTCAAAAATGGCTATATCAAACTCTCCTGCATCAAATTGGGCTACATCTACTATAAGATGCTCTATAAATGGCGAACAAATAACAAACGTGTACATAAAACTATTTTAACTAACTATTAGCTAAAATAATGCAAAATGGAATAATAAAATGTTAATGTTTATAAATATAGCATTAATTTGCTATATTTTGTAGCAATTTAATCTCTTTTTTTAAGATATATTTACGATATGGCTAAAATTGAAAAATATCGAATTATAAGTGGAAACTTAATGGCCAAAGATGTCGAAATACCATTTACTTTCGGTTTAGTGTTCGAAGATAATGGGGTATATACCGTCGATTTTCATATACCAGAAAAATTTTCATTAAAAGATTATAATGAAAAACCTTGGGAATACAGACAGAATTTGAATGCAAATTGTCTTACTGACGAAAAAGATAATTTAGAGATAAAGGGATTATATTTTGAAAGCATTTACTTTACCTATTCTAAAATAACACTCATTTGCCGTGATTGTTTGATTCACAGATCAAGACCAAAACACTCATTACCTGAAGAAAATAGTGTAATTAAAAATCCTGACCCAATTTATTTTTTAGAACTTGAAGGAATGGCATTAGAGTTTTGCGACCACTCTGAAATAACTGAATCCAGATACTTTGGAAATGGAGAAGCCTCCAGAAAAATAGAGAGAAATTATACATCTTCGGAAATCAATACTGAGTTTAGTTTATATCGCCAATACTTTTATAAATCGAGTTTAAATGATAGTATTATTGTAGATTTTACGGACGTTGTGAACCACAGATTAACTTATGAAAAATTTCTAGAATTAAAAAAAGACTATGTAACTTTTTTATCATTTCTCAATGGGGCTACTGTAAAAATTAGAGCTGAATTTACTGGTGAATACCACACCATAGGAAGAGAAAATTTAAATAGTGAAATTGTAGTAACTTACTCGTACCCCAAAATTATAAATACTCGTTATAACAATTACATACCACTTAATAAACGACTTACTAATGTACCTGATAATATTCTTGGAAAATCATTTATGTTTAGTTTTGATAAATTTCGAGAATGGAATAAAAAACTTGATTTAAGCTCTGTAATTTATTATTTGAATACCGTTGAAAAAATAAATAGTGCTGAAGAGCGATTTTTTATACAAATTATTGCATTTGAAAGACTAACAGCTAGATATGCAGAAAATGCAGGTTATGAGAATGAATTCATCCCCACCAACGAAGAATTTAAACAAATAAAAAAGGATTTCTACGATTTACTAGAAAAGCACAAAACTAGCTTTGGTAATAACTATAGTATGGCTAAAAGCACATTAGGAAACTTAAATCGTAATAATAAGCTTTCTACAAAAGGCAAAATGTATGCAATTCTCAATGATCTAAATATTACAATTGATGATGAAATAAGTGAACTAATTGACGAGATTAGAAATAAAGCTGTTCATGAAGGACAAATAGGAGATGGTCACAAAGGAGTCTCAAATATGTACTTACTTAATGAATTAATTCATGAAATTATTTTAAGACTAATAAATTACAAAAGCATTAGATATAACTGGCATGTGCTAGATGAGAATCAATACAAATACGTTTAATTTAAATTTTAACTACTAGTCATTAAAAACATCCATTGCTTTATCTAATTCTTCGGAAACAATTTTAGCGTAAATCTGAGTTTCCTTGATGGCGGCGTGCCCCATTAATTTAGATACTTTATCAATGCTAATACCTTTGCGTAAGGCACGTGTTGCCCAAGTATGGCGGCTAATATGAAAACTCAAAGGCTTTGATATTTCAGCTATTTCAGCAACTTTTTTTAAGTTTTTATTTATGTAAGCAGTAGCGCCAGAAATTTCGTTATCCAACAATACATAATCATCTTCTTTTAATCCATTAGGAAGCATTGGGAAGATGTAATTATCTTTTTCTACTTTTTTTGGCTTGTATTTTTCTATGATTTTCAAAGCCTTTTCAGGTAATTTAATAGATAACTGGCCGCCAGTTTTTTTAATAGTTAAGTTAATGTGTGTGTTATCAACATTTTTCCATTTCAATTTTAATACATCAGAAACACGAAGACCTCCAGAATATGCAGCAAAAACAAACATATCTCTGTGTAGTTCAACTTTAACTCCCTCTGAGCAGTCAGCTTCTTCGATTGCCGTTAATTCATCCTCAGTTAAATAAGAGCGTTGTGTCTTCTCCGTTTTAATTTTGAATTTGTTGAAAGGGTAAAATGTACTTTCTAAAAGTTCCTTATTAATGGCCTCATTAAATAATTGACGGATAAATTTAAAATTGGAATGAATCGTATTTGTACTGTTCTTTTTATCTACCCTTAAATGTTTTTCATACGCCTCTAAAAAGTCAGGAGTTAAATCTTGGAAGCAAATAGGAGCTTCATTAACATGAGCTTTCAGTTTATTTATAATAACATTACAACGGTCGTGTGAGGCAATTTGCCCTTGTCTTTTGTATTTATCTAAAACCTCTTGAGCAAATGGAAAAATTTCTAATGGCTTTTGGCCATAAATCTTATTTTTTAACTGCCTTGTAGTTGCAGATTTGGAAACCGTTAAATGTGCAAAAACTTGGTCTTGAAGCTCCGCTAATTTATTTTGTAAAAACGAGTTATTCCGGGCACTATTTGTTGCACCTGGTTTAATTTTACATTTTTTATCATCCCAATATTTTGGGTCGATTGAAATTCCTGTTGTTATTTTAGATTTTTTTCTATCTTTGATAATAAGAAAATGTAAGGGCATTGTGCCATCTGCTTTTTTCTTGTCCGTTCTTATGATAATTGACACTGTAGCCATTTGCGGAGGGTTTCTTTATATTGCATAAAGATACAAAATAGGGGGAACAAAAGGGGGAACAAATGCTACATTTTTATAAACAATTTTTAACGCTAACAAATGCAATCTACTCTGAAACTACTATCAATAAAGCAAATTTAATTTTATCAATTTTTTGCGATGTTGTAAAATAGTACAGGTGGGAGCACCACTAAAAGCCACTTATACCCAAGTGGCTTTTTTATTTTTTTCTTTCTGACTAAGGAATAGTAAAATTAATTTGAGAACTAACTGTTGTTGTGCCTACAGCGTTTAATGTAAAAGAAGTATTAGCTGTACTTAACCAATCTCCGCTACTAGCAGTCAAATTACCGTCATTATCATACATAGCATAAACATAATAAGTGCCTGGGTGCATATAGTTAAATACAAAACTTTGATCCATAGCATCTAAAATAACATAGCGCGAACGGTATTTTAAATTGGCTAAGTTGGGAGTAAAACCACTAAACAAGGGTTGCGTCATTATGATTAATAATACTTTTTTACCAGCCACTGGAACGTGTGACGCATCGTATGTATAGTTAACTGTGGTTTGTCCTAAATAAGGCTGAGCTGTTTCTGGATAAGGATCGCCTGCTGGCACACCGGAGGTTGAATAATAAACCGCTTCTGTTTGCCCAACAAAGGTGCTCGAAAAATCGATAGACATGGTGCTTTTAGGGAAACCTAATGCTGCCACTGCTGGCGATGCCGAAGTGGTATCTTGCATTTTAGCACTCCAGGTCATGTGAGGTGCTGCCGCTGTAAGGGTATTGTATTTATTTGTGTAGGAATTAATAATTAAACTATCTCCTTTTCTAATGACCTCTGTAAAGGCTTTGCTTTTTCCTTTTATAATTTCTGAAAATCTATAAAATGATTGGCTAGCTGTTTCCGATACACTATCGGCTAAGAAATAAGACACTCGTTTCATATTAGCAAAGGAGCCGCCATTTCTAAATCCAACTCTTAATTGGTTATTGTACTTAGCAATAAAAAACGACATAAAGATATCATTTGCTGTATCTAACTCATTTTTTGCGGAAATTTGATTTTCTGAAATAGGTCTAAAATCTACAATCCATTCTGGATAACCACCTAATGGTGTGGTAGATGTCACAGGTCCATTCCATATACCTTTAACTTTGTTTAAAATACCAAAGCCATAAGCGCTTGAAGGATTAGTGGTATTACCTGAAGTGGGCGGAACTTCTTCTTCCGTTTTTTTATCATCACAAGATTTACAAGAGGTCATCCCTACGACTAATGCTATAATCGTAATTAAGTTTATAAATCTCATGTGCTTTGTTTTAATTTATTTTTTCGTGATATAAATTTTGCTTTTTGCTAAGCCAATTTTATTAAAGAAATGCGCAAAAGAAACTCCTAAAACTCCCATTCCATATTTTGCACTTCGTCTAAAGTTAATAGAACTTGCTTCAGGGAAGTATTTAGTAGGACAAGTGATTTCAGCAATTTGGAAACCTGCATAAAATATCTGAGAAATCATTTGATTATCAAATACAAAATCATCAGAATTTTCGTGGTAACTAATAGTTTCTAAAATCTCCCTATTAAATGCTCTGTACCCAGTATGATACTCGCTTAACTTTTGATTAATTAAAATATTTTGAGTTAATGTTAAACAACGATTAAAGATATACTTATACATTGGCATACCTCCTTTTAAAGCACCTTTACCAAGAATACGAGAACCAAATACTGAAGGATATAATCCATTAGCAATCATATAACTCATGCTATGAATTAACTTAGGAGTATACTGATAATCAGGGTGTAACATAATCACAATGTCAGCGCCTAACTCTAATGCTTTATCGTAACATGTTTTTTGATTACCTCCGTAGCCTTTATTTTTTTCGTGACGAATAACATGCTTAATGCCTAATTGGCGACCAACTTCCGTAGTATTATCAGTACTGTGATCATCCACCAAAACAACATCATCCACAATATCAAAAGGGATTTCATCGTATGTACGCTTTAAAGTTAATGCTGCATTATAAGCAGGCAAAACAACTACTATCTTTTTTCCATTAATCATATCCTACAAAAATAACAAAGTTTATATAAAATGTATACTTCTCCTTAAAAAATATAATTAAATTAGACCCACAAAATTGAAGACAAAAGTACTACATAGCTATTTATTAAAGGCCTATCTCCCCCCCTTTTTTCTTACCCTGTTTATTGGCGTATTTGTTTTCTTTTTAATTCATGTATTTACCTACATGGACGATATCATTGGAAAAGGCATGGGAGCTTGGATTTTGACTCAATTTTTCTTTTATTCCTTTTTAAGCTGGATACCTGTGGCGATGCCCTTAGCTGTTCTCCTCTCTTCCATTATGACTTTTGGAAACTTGGCAGAAAACTATGAATTAGCCGCCATGAAATCCTCAGGATTATCACTATTTAAAATTATCAGGCCCATTTTTGTGTTTATTGTTTTTTTAGCAGGAGTAACTTTTGTTTTTAATAATTTTATTTTGCCAAGCATCATGCTTAAATCGGCGAATTTATTGTGGGATATTCGCCAAGCCAAACCCACTTTAAGCATTAAAGAAGGAGTGTATTATAGCCAATTAGACGGTTATAGCATTAAAGTAGGAAATAAAAGTGCAGATGGACAAACCTTATACAATGTCAATATTTACGACCATTCCAATGGATTAGGAAATAACATTCAACTATATGCTGATAGTGGGATGATGAAAACTTCTGCAGACACTAATTATCTACAAATTCAGTTAAATAGTGGTTCAAGATATGAAGATATCATTCAGGAAGAAGTCCATAAAAAAACGCGTCCATTGATGCAACTCCTGTATAAAGAGTTAAATATTAATGTGGACATGAGTAGCTTTAAAATGAAGCAAACCAAAGAAGAGCTATTTAAAAACCATCACGAAATGATGGACGTTTGGCAAATAGATAGCGAAATGGATACCATGGATTTAGAAATTGGTAAGAAGTACGAGAACTTAAATTATCAATTCAATACCTATTTTTTGGCGCGTACCATCAGAACATCAGGATTTAAAGTTGCTAGCAAAAACATCAAACAGTTTTATGCTACACTTAGTAAAGATGAATTTAGAAACTCTGTTGAAAATGCTCAAAATTTAGTTCGCAGCTCCAGTGGATATATTGATTCGATAAACGAAGAAGTATTTAATAAGCAATTTACCAAATTGGAGTATTGTGTTGGTTGGCATAAAAAAATCAGCATTTCATTTGCCTGTATTGTCTTGTTTTTTGTGGGCGCTTCTCTTGGCGCTATTATTAGAAAAGGCGGTATGGGATTGCCAGTGGTGGTAGCTGTTTTATTCTTTTTGTTATATTACGTCGTATCCATTATTTACGAAGACTTAGCGATGGAAGGTGTTTACACAGCCGCCTTTGGCTCCTGGTTTCCATTAATCCTATTTTTACCACTTGGTATATTTTTAACCTTTAAAGCAGCAAAAGATTCGGCATTATTTGATTTGGCATCTTATATAGAGCCTATTAAAAAACTATTTAAAAAGAACAATCCCTAAAGCATGAAAATCCTTCAGTTATGCAATAAAGCGCCCTATCCTGCAAACGACGGAAGCTCAATTGCTATTTTTGCTTTGGCTGAAGGATTAGCTGACAATGGTATTGAACTCCATTTATTACCCATCAATACAAAAAAACATTTTAAGCCCGAAGAAAACATTCCAACTGATTTCAAACAAAAAACACACTATAGCTCCATCTTCAAAAACACCGATACTAGTGCAGTTGGGGCTTTATTGAATTTATTTTCTTCGCAATCTTACTTTGTAAGTCGTTTTTATTTTAAAGAATATGAGGATGCCTTAATTCAAAAACTACAAAGCAATTCGTTTGATATCATTCAAATTGAAGGGGTGTTTATGTGCACTTACATTCCTATTATTAGAAAATACTCTAAAGCAAAAATTGTTTTAAGAAGCCATAATGTAGAGCATCAAATTTGGGAAAGACATTTAGAAAACGAAAAAGCAAGTCTTAAAAAAACATACTTAAAACTACAAAACAACCGATTAAAACAGTTTGAAATAACTGCCTTTAACCAAGTAGATGCTATTGTTACCATTACTGACGAAGACAAAAAAACGATAAGTTCTATTTGCCCTAACACACTATTTCATACGTGTTTAACTGGCATCAATTTAAATAGCTACCAATTTGTTACAGAAGCTAAACAACCCAACACCTTGTTTCATTTTGCATCGATGGATTGGATGCCAAATATTGAAGCTGTAGATTGGCTATTAAATCATGTATGGCAAGAAGTTTTGAAACTCAAGCCTGACGCAAAATTGATTTTAGCAGGACGTGGAATGCCAGAAAGATTCAAAAAATTAACCTCGCAAAACATAACCATCATTGAAGACGTTAAAGACTCTAAAGAGTTTTATGCCAATTATGATGTGATGCTTGTGCCTTTATGGTCGGGAAGCGGTTTACGTATTAAATTAGTAGAAGGTTTAGCTTATGGCAAAGCAATCATCACCACAAGTATTGGAGCCGAAGGCATACCATACACCAATGGTAAAAACATGCTGATTGCTGATACAGCTAATGATTTTGTGAAAGATATTTTAGAGGTATTAAACAATCCATCTTTAAAACACGACTTACAAAAATCGGCAAGAAACCTAGCAGAGAGCCATTTTGATTATAAAATAAGTGCCAAACGCTTAATTGATTTTTACAAAACGGTATAAAACAAAAAACCTCCGCCAAAGCGAAGGTTTTTAATGTTTTGTTTAATAATCTTATTTCATAATAACAGTTTTGTCAACTGTTTTTCCTTCTTCTAATTTAATAATACCTACACCTTCTAATGTATCAGAAACAGCTTTAATATCTAAAATAGCAGGTAATTTAAATGTAAAAGAAACTGAACCTGAACCGTCAGAAACACCTTCTGCTTTTAAATCTGCTTCAACGGTAGAACCTGAAGACGTTTTAACATTAGCATACAACTTTACGTTAGCTCCAGAAACAATGTTCCCATTCTCTCTTTGAGTTTTAATAATTAACTTACAGTCTGTATTCTTCTCACAAGAGGTAGATAAACCTAAAGTCAATAAACCAAAAGCAAGTGACGCTACAAACAATTTAAATTTAAATTTCATTTTATTTTTATATTAATGATATTGGATTAATATTTGTACCCCAAATATAATAAAAAAATGAATAAAATGTATCTTAAAACAATAATATTGAGTATAGGTCTGGTTTTAATGATTAAACAGGGATTTTCTCAAACGTTTTCTAAAGAAACCATCTTGATTTCTACAGAATTTGGGAACATGAAAATCAAACTGTTTAATGAAACACCTCAGCACAGAGATAACTTTTTGAAATTAGTGAGAGAGCATTTTTACGACAGTTTGTTATTTCATAGAGTGATACAAGATTTTATGATACAAGGTGGCGACCCTGATAGCAAAGATGCCGAGTCCGCAAAGTTTTTAGGAGACGGAGATTTAAAATATTCTATTCCTGCCGAAATTGTACCTACGCTTTGTCATAAAAAAGGGATGTTATGCGCTGCCAGAAATGGAGATGATGTGAACCCTGAGAAAGCCTCATCGGCATGTCAGTTTTATATTGTACAAGGTAAAGTGAGAAATGATGAAGATTTAGCTGCTTATGAGAAACGCATCAATAAATCTTTAGTTACTAAAATTAAAGATGAGATTTTAAACAAACCCGAAAACAAAAATTTAAAGGATAAAATTGATGGCTTTAAAAAAGAACAAAACAACGATAGTTTAATGACTTATTTTAAGGTTGTAAATAAATTAGTGGAGGAAGAATTTGTAAAAACACCGCATTATTCTTTTCCTCCCGAACACAAAACCATTTACAAAACCATAGGTGGCACCCCTCATTTAGATAGCCAATACACCATTTTTGGTGAAGTGATAGAAGGTTTAGAAGTGATTGATAAAATAGCAGCTGTAGGCAAAAACAAAGACGATAGACCTTTAATTGATATTAGGATGACTGTATCGGTTATTGAATAACAAAAAAACTCTTTCAATATTTTTGAAAAAGCTTTTTATTTAAGCTAAAACAAAACTTATTCTTTCACTATTTTACTTACAGAGATAATGCGATTATTTTCTGAAATTTTTATAATATAAATACCATTACTAAATTCATTTATATTAATTTGATTCTTTAAATTCGCTAAAGTTTCGCTTAAAACTACTTCACCTAAAGCATTATAGATATTTATTTTTGTTATTGAATTTGTAAGTCCTAAATCAATATTTAAAACTCCGTTAGATGGATTAGGATAAACTTCAATTTGATTATTATTAGCATAAATTTCAAGTCCAGTGCACAAACTCACACTTTGTGTTACAATAGCAACGCCGGAACATCCATTGACATCTGTACCTGTAACCGTATAATCTGAAGAAGAAGTTGGACTTACAACCTCTATATTAGTGTTAGATCCTGAACTCCAAGAATAAGTATCTGCTCCGGTTGCTGTTAATGTTGAGCTATAACCTGAACATAATAAAGTATTATTAGTAGTTGCAAAAACAGTTGGTGAGGGAGTAACCGATATTGAAGACACTGCAGTATTTGTACATCCAGGAAGTGCTGTGCCTGTAATTGTATAGGAAGTATTAACAAGTGGTGTTACAACAAAAGTACCTCCTGTAATAGTATAAGAATTTCCTCCAGTAGGAGAAATTGTATAGCTATTGCCTGAACAGATGGAAACACTATTAACAGAAATAGTTGTTCCGCTTAACAAAACAGAAATATTATTGGATCCATTATTTGCTGAAACTAAATCAGCTTTTCCATCTCCATTATAATCCTTTGAAATAACCCATAGAGGATTTGAACCTACCGTATAATCACCTACCGATTGAAATGTACCATTTCCCATGCCAGATAAGATAGATAAACTATTAGAAGAATAATTTCCTATTACCAAATCTATATTTCCGTCATTATTTAAATCATTTGCATTAATTGCCAACGGATATATTCCTACACTATAATTAACACATGCTGCAAAATTACCAGTAGCTGAACCCAATAAAACAGAAACATCATTTGATCCATAATTACAAGTAGCTATATCGATATTTCCATCATTGTTAAAATCAGCAGAGGTAATATATGATGGATGAGAGCCAACAGTGTATTGCATCGCTGCCGCAAAAGTACCAGATATAGAACCCAACAATACAGATACCATATCATTATCGATATTTGCTACAGCAATATCATTATAGCCATCACCATTGTAATCTGAAAATGTTAGAGAACGAGGATTTATGCCAGCTGGATAGTTAACGGCTGCAGAAAATAATCCTGTTCCATTTCCATACAATAAAGAGATTGAATTAATACCAATGCCAGACCAATGACCTATAGCTAAATCTATGAAACCATCAGTATTAAAATCTGCTGAAATCATATTATACGGATTTAATCCTACGGGATAAATAACAGCATTTGCAAATGTACCTGATCCACTTCCAATTAGAATAGAAACTTTTTTGGAATTGTTACCTAATACAGCTAAATCTATATGACTATCGCCATTGAAATCATTTGAAATAATTGAATATGGCTCTGGACTCACTGAATAAGATGTAGATAAAGAAAACGTACCAGCATTTGTACCAAATAAAATGGACACATTATTAGAACCATAATTACTGGTTGCTATATCGAGAAAGCCATCTTCATTAAAATCTGCTGAAGCAACTGAATTTACATAAGCGAGCCCTCCATAATTTACCGCTTGGTTAAAACATATTGGTGTTGTTTGCGCATTTAAGAATTGACTAAAAGTTAATATAGTAAATCCTATAAAAAACTGAATTTTTGATACTATTAATTTCATTATTATTTAATTTTAGGCGAAAATACATCAATTATATGAGATAATAATTATTTGAATTTATTCTTATTCCTGCTTCACTCCATTCAAATAAACACTTTCAATTAAGTTACTGCCAAACGAATAAGGAATAAACCCATAAGAACTAATTAGTTTTGTAATAAAGAAATTTGCTTTTTTTCCAGGTGTAATACTTCCAACCTCAGCGGATACATTCATAGCGTAAGCAGAATTAATGGTACAAGCATTAATTACCTCTTCAGGTGTTAGTTTATATTGCACACAACCCAAACTCATCATAAAATTCATATTACCACTTGGACAAGAACCTGGATTAAAATCACTGGCAAAGGCAATTGGTAAACCAGCGTCAATCATTTTACGTGCTGGTGGCAACGGCAAACTTAAAAAGAAAGCCGCTCCCGGTAATACCGTTGCCATAGTGTTTGAGTTTTTTAAAACTTCAATATCTGTATCATTGCAATACTCTAAATGATCCACGCTAATGGCTCCACAAGCCACACCCGCCTGTATGCCACCAAAATGACTCATTTGCTCGGCATGTACTTTAGGTATTAGGCCATGTTCCTTACCTGCTTTTAAAATGTATTCAGTTTCCTCAGGTGTAAAATAATTTTGCTCACAAAACACATCTATAAAGTCAGCTAATTTCTCAGCAGCAATTTTAGGCAACATCTCATTCACAATTAAATTGATGTAACCTTCTTTATTGTTTTTAAATTCTAATGGCAAAGCGTGTGCTCCTAAAAACGTTGCTTTGACTGGAATTAAGTTTAAATCTTTAATACGCTTAATTACACGTAACATTTTCAATTCGCTTTCTACACTTAAACCATAGCCGCTTTTAATTTCAATGCTACCTGTCCCTTGCGAGATGACTTCTTTTAAACGCAGCATCGCTTGTTCAAACAATTCGTCTTCAGTGGCTTCACCTAACTTTTTAGCAGAATTTAAAATACCACCACCTCGCGCAAAAATTTCTTCGTAACTCAATCCATTAATTCTATCTACAAACTCCCCTTCTCTGTTTCCTGCATATACAATATGTGTGTGACTATCTGCATAACAAGGCATGATGATTTTTCCTTCACAATCAATAATTTCTAAGCCTTTCCAATCTTCAATGCCTGGAAAATCATCCATGCTACCGTAATCAGCTATTAATCCATTGTCCACTGCTAACCAAGCATTTTCAATACATGGCAATTCCTTCATCTCTGCACCGCTTACTTTCAACACAACTGTATCACGAACTTGCACTAGGGATTTTATATTTTTAATTAATAGTCTCGACATAAGCTTACGATTTTGAAAGCGCAAGTTATTTAATTTATGGCTTATTTTTGCTTAAAATGGTTATTTTTACATCATGGCAGGTAATACTTTTGGAACCTTATTTCGATTAACCACCTTTGGCGAAAGTCATGGTGCGGCTTTAGGCGGCATTATTGATGGTTGCCCAGCTGGATTAGAAATTGATTTGGAATTTGTAAAATCTGAATTGCAACGTCGTAAGCCAGGGCAATCGCATATTACCACACAACGTAAAGAAGAAGATGAAGTGAAGTTTTTATCTGGCATTTTTGAAGGTAAAACAACAGGGCATCCTATTGGATTTACGATTGAAAACACCAATCAGAAAAGTAACGACTACGAACATATTAAAGATGCTTTTCGACCTTCTCACGCCGATTTTACTTATCAAGAAAAATATGGTATCAGAGATTATCGTGGAGGCGGACGTTCTTCCGCTCGTGAAACCGCTTGCCGTATTGTAGGGGGAGCCATTGCTAAATTATATTTAAAACACCTCAACGTTTCTATTCAAGCATATGTAAGCCAGGTAGGACATATTAAGTTAGAGAAAAAATATCAAGATTTAGATTTATCTAAAACCAAAGAGTCTATTATTCGCTGTCCGGATGCAGCAACATCTTATAAAATGGTAAGCTACATTGAAGATATTAGAAAAGAAGGGAATACTATTGGAGGCATTGTAAGTTGTGTTATTAAAGGAACACCTATTGGATTAGGCGAACCTGTATTTGATAAATTACATGCCGATTTAGGAAAAGCCATGTTAAGCATTAATGCTGTAAAAGGATTTGAATACGGAGAAGGATTTAATTCTATCAACTTCAAAGGTTCTGAGCTGAATGATGCTTTTACCTCAACAGGTGGAAAAGTAAATACAACTACTAATCACAGTGGCGGCATACAAGGCGGTATTAGTAACGGGCAAGATATTTATTTTAATGTGGCATTTAAACCAGTGGCTACCATTATGCAAGATCAACAAAGCGTAGATAAAGATGGAAATGAAACAGTCGTAAAAGGTAAAGGCCGTCACGATCCATGCGTATTGCCAAGAGCAGTGCCTATTGTTGAATCAATGACTGCAATGGTATTGGCAGATTTTGCATTGAGAAACAGAACATCTAAAATTTAATCAAACAACTTTTCTCCAACAACTAACAACTTTATACTATGTTCAGTAAAAAAAACAGACTTATTACCATTATTGTTATCTCTATGATTATTGGTATTGCACTAGGGTATGGAATCAATAAATCTATTACAAATAATGCCCCTAAAATAGAGCAATCATACATTCAAAAAATATCAAAAGGAAATGCGGAGATTGAAAAACAATTAACAGTTGCTTGTAATAAGATTGATAAAGACAATTTAAAACAAGCCAAGAAAAAAGTAGCCTCTAATTTTTCTATTTTAAGTGACATTTTCTTACGATTAATTAAAATGATTATCGCACCCCTTGTACTTGCGGTATTAGTTATGGGCGTTGCAAAGGTTGGCGACTTTAAAGCCGTTGGACGAATTGGAGGAAAAACCATTGTGTATTTTACCTTTGCTACCCTACTAGCTTTAAGTTTAGGATTGGTGATAGTTAATTTATTTGAACCTGGAAAAGTAATGGCATTAGACTTACCGCCTGCAACTGCCGATGCAGGTGTAAAAGCAAATGCACAAACAGCGTCCAATTTTGTGTCTCACATTGTACCTGATAGTATTGTTAGAGTAATGGCAGAAAATGAGATTTTACCAATCGTGATTTTCGCTTTATTTTTTGGAATAGCCGCAGCAAGTATTGGAGAGCAAGGTAAACCCATGATTAAAGCCATGGATAGTTTATCGCACATCATGTTTAAAGTCACTAACTTTGTCATGAGCTTTGCACCTATTGGTGTATTTGGAGCTATAACCGCCGTGGTTATTCAGCAAGGCTTAGATGTATTGAGTGGATACGCTTATTTAATGGCTTGCTTTTTTGGAGGTTTGTTGTTTTTTGTATTTGGTATTTTATTTAGCATTTGTTTAGTATTACGTATTAATTTCTTCTCATTATTATCATATGTAAAAGAACCTATTTTATTAGCATTTAGTACAGCAAGTTCTGAAAGTGCGATGCCAAAAACCATTGAACAATTAGAGAAATTTGGAATCAGTAATCGTATTGTTTCGTTTGTATTACCACTTGGTTATTCCTTTAATCTAGATGGCTCTATTATGTACATGACATTTGCGACCGTATTTATTGCACAGGCCTATGGCATTGATATGAGTATGGGAGATCAAATTCAGATGATGTTGATTTTACTAATTACAAGTAAAGGAATGGCAGGCGTACCTAGAGCCTCTTTAGTAGTTATTGCTGGTATGCTAAGCATGTTTCATATTCCTGGCGAAGGTTTATTATTATTACTAGCCGTTGACCAAATTTTAGATATGGGTCGCTCTGCTACTAATGTAGTTGGTAACGCTGTGGCAAGTGCAGTAGTAGCTAAATGGGAAGGTGAAAAATTAACACCACGAACTAAAATTTAATCTCTAAGTCATGCTGTTTTATTGGTTAAATTTAATTGGCATTTTTTTCTTTACCATTTCGGGTTCTTTAGCGGCTCGCGATAAAAAGCATTATCACGATTATTTCGGAGTTTTTTTTACAGGATTTTTAACGGCTATTGGCGGAGGAACCCTAAGAGATATGATGCTGGGTGCTTATCCAATTTCATGGCTCAGTGATAAAAACATTTTGATCTCTATTATTTGTGCGTTTGTTATCACTCTTGTTTTTAAGAACTACATTATCAAATTGCGTCGTACTTTGTTTTTATTTGATACAGTTGGTGTTGGCATTTATACCATTTTAGGAGTACAAAAAAGTTTAGAGTTGGGCGTTAATCCTTTTGCGGCTGTTATTTTAGGCTTAATTTCGGCTGTATTTGGCGGCGTTATCAGAGACACTTTAATAAATGAAATTCCATTAATATTTGCGAAGGAGATTTATGCCACCGCCTGCATAGCAGGGGCTGTTTTATATACTACTATGTTATATTTTAAAATTGAGGCAAACATAGCTGCTACTATTTGTATGAGCTTGATTATCATTATTAGAATTATAGCCGTAAAATATAAGCTAGCTTTGCCTAAATTTGACACTGGAAATAAAACGATAGATTAAGATGGAAACTGAAGAGATTGGATATATTAGTAAAACACATGGTTTAAAAGGGCATGTTATTTTACGTTTAAACGAATTAATAAATATAGATGAAGAAGGCATTAAATCTATTTTTTTAGATTTGAATGGTTCTCAAGTACCATACTTCATTGAAGAATGTAGGCCAAACAATACAGGATATATTGTTAAATTAGAAACGATTGATACCGTTGATACATCTAAAAAACTCATTGGAAAAAAGGCTTTTACCCTACCCGATTTTATTTTAGAAAACGATGAGTCGTTAAATGAATTTATTGGTTATGCCATTATTGATACGAAATTAGGGAATATTGGAAACATATCTGAAGTAGATGAAAAAACAGATAATGCCATTGTTAAAGTGATACATCCAACAGGTGTTGAAATTATTTTACCTTTTAATGATGATTTTATCATTGAAATTGATGATGATTTAAAAACCATCGAATTTAATGCCCCTGAGGGATTAATTGAGATGTATCTTCAATCATAATTTGACTCATCTTTAGGTTTTTATTTTATAGCTCATGTCATTCATAAACTCAAACGTGCTGTTCATGAACTCAACTTGCTTATTCATGAGATTAAATCATAACTTTATTAAATTCTCATAACTTATTAAAATTTAATCTGTTAAATCAAAACACTCTGATTTCTGTTTAAGTTTTTTTATATATTTGAGAGTATAAATAAATAAATAAATAAAGAAATGCTTTTTAAAATACTAATCAACTTCGTAATTATTCTTTAATACATAATAGAACTCAATAACAAAACAGCATAAATATTTCGATAAATTCAACAACTATGAAAAAACATCTATTTACAATTTTAGCTTTTGCATTAGGCTTAATCCTGAATGCACAAGTTTGTTTAAACCCTACAGCTGGATCTCCTTTTTCTTTAGCACAACAACCTTTTGCAATTACAAGTGCTGATTTTAATGGTGATGGAAAAGCCGATTTGGCAACAGCAGATCGTAATAACAGCACGGTATCTGTATTACTTGGCGATGGTGTAGGAAGTTTTACAACCACAACTAGCTTTACAGTAGGGTCATTTCCTAATTCTATTACAAATGCAGATTTTAATGCAGATGGTAAAATAGATTTGGCAACTACAAATAACGGTAGCAGTAACGTTTCTATATTACTTGGAGACGGGACAGGAAATTTTACAGCAACCACCAGTATTTCTGTAGGGTCAGCTCCTTCTTCGATAACAAAGGGTGATTTTAACATGGATAGTAAAGTAGATTTGGCTATAGCGAATAATAGTAGTAACACGATTTCTATATTACTTGGTAACGGATTGGGTGGTTTTGCAGCAGCTGTAAACTTTAATACAGGAACTGGGCCTATTTCTGTAATTAGTGCAGATTTTAATTCAGATAGCAAACTAGATTTAGGTGTTGCTAATGCCACTAGCAACAATGTATCTATATTACTTGGTAACGGAGCAGGAAGTTTTTCAACTGCAGTAAATTTTTCAGCAGGAACATTTCCTCGCTCGATAATTAATGGCGATTTTAACGCTGATGGCAAAGTAGATTTGGCAACTGCAAACGACCAAAGTAATAATGTATCTGTTCTAATAGGAGATGGTACTGGAAATTTCGCCCCATCTGTATTATATACAGTGGGAACAAATCCTTATGCGGTAACAAGTGCCGATTTTAATTCTGATGGGAAAGCTGACTTAGCGACTGCAAATGTTAACAGTAACAATATATCTGTTTTACTTGGCAACGGAGCTGGGACTTTTTCTCCTGCGGTAAATATTGGTGTCGGATCAGTTGTAAGGTCGGTAATCAGTGTCGATTTTAACTCCGATGGCAGAGACGATATAATTTCAGCAAATTTCAGTAGTTTGTCAATTTTTCTTAATCAAACCCCAGTTATTACCGCAAATGCCACAGCCACAGTTGTTTGTTCGGGAACAAATATTACCTTAACTGGAGGTGGCGCAGTAACTTATACATGGACTGGAGGAGTAAGCGATGGTGTAGCATTTATTCCTACTTCAACTACAACATATACCGTTACAGGTACAGATGGAAATGGATGCACAAATGCAGCCATAAAAACCATAACAGTTAATCCTCTCCCAATTGCAAACGCTGGTATAGATCAAACATTAACGTGTTCATCAACAACAGTTACATTAGCTGGTTCAACATCACCATCAAGTTGCACACCTGTTTGGACTGGAGGAGTTTCCTCTGGTGTCAATTCCTATAACGCAATCGCATCAAACATTGGCACATATACATTAACAGTTACTGATCCAGGAAGCGGATGTTCTTCATCAGATCAAGTTCTGGTTTCACCTAATTTATCCATTCCAACTATTACAATTTCTGTTAGTAATGCTTTAACTTGTTTAACTGCAACTGCAACTCTAACGGCTTCAACATCTGCTGCATTACCAACTTATGCATGGGTAGGACCAAATGTTGTTTCAGGAGGCACTACACCAAATCCCACAGTTGATCAATCTGGCATATATACAGTTACGGTTACTGATATTCCAACTGGCTGTTCTAACACAGCAACAACTATTGTTACACAAAACACGATTTCTCCATCAGTAACTGGTGGAGTTACAGGAACATTAACCTGTTTTGCATCCACTGTTGATGCTATTTCATCTACAACAATAGTTCCCGCCTCATATTCTTGGTCAGGAATAGGAATTATTAGCGGAGGAACAACGCCCACTATTACAGTTAACCAATCAGGTGTTTTTAATTATACAGTGACAAATTCATCAAATGGATGTACTTCAACAGGAACTCGAATTGTATCTCAAAACACGGTTTCTCCTTCAGGTGTAAATGCCGGGATGGATCAATTATTAACATGTTCAACAGCAACAGTAACATTAAGTGGAAGTGTATTTTCTCCAACTAATGCAACTTTTAACTGGACGGGTGGCGTTTGTGGTACCGCAACAAATAGTATCACTAGTGCATGTTCACCGGGATTCTACACTTTAACGGTTACTGACCCTATAAATGGATGTAATGGAACAGATATCATGCAGGTAACCGCAAATGTTGCCATTCCAACGGTTACGCTTTCTTCAAATTCAGCAACTCTAACATGTTCTTCTACAACAGTTTCAATCACATCTACCACTACGACTACTCCAGTTAGTTATAGTTGGTCGCCTGCATCTGGAATAGTTGGTGGATCTGGGTCAACTAATACACCTTATTTTAACGCTCCAGGCTCTTACAGTTTAGTTGTTACTGATTTAATAAATGGATGTTCAACTAATATTTCGTCAAATGTGGTTAATGTTTCACAAAATATTTTTATTCCGTCAATAACAATTTCAGCTTCTCCTTCGGTAATTTGTTCTGGCAACTCAAGTACTTTAACTGCATTCGCAGGTTCAGATATAGACTATAACTGGCTTCCTGGGGCATTAAATGGCCCCGTTCAAACTGTTAGTCCTAATGCCACTACTTCATATACTGTAGTAACTACAAATACAATTACTGGATGTGCTAATTCTGAAACAATTACTTTAACTGTAAATGCAACGCCTACAATTTCCATATCAGGTAACACACTTATTTGCAAAGGTTCAACCTCAACATTAACTGGCAGTGGAGCGACATCATACACCTGGAATTCAGGCGCAAATACCTCAACTATAAATGTAACTCCAACTATTACTACTACCTATACTTTATCTGGTGATAATGGAAATGGATGTTTTAATTCTATACCAACTACTATCTCTATTATTCCAAACAAAACAATTAGTGGTGTTATAACAAGTACAACTGGTGCAACATCTGGTGATTTAATTTTATACAAATATACTTCTGGATTAAGCATGTGGGATTCTATCACAACAGTTCCTTTATCTAGCAGTTATTCATTTGCAAGTATTGATAGTTCATTATATGTAATAAGAGCTATTCCAACAGCAACCAATATTCAAGTTACTTATGCGGATAGTGCGACTACATGGCAAAATGCAACAGTAATTAATCATGGTTGCACAAATAATACTAGTCAAAATATCAAATTAATTCCATTAGACAATTTAGGAGGTGGTCCTGGTATTTTAACTGGATTTATTATTGAGGATGATGGATTTGGCGCAAGAATGAGTAATGAATTTAAACCTTTAGCACCAGGTAATCCAATAGGAGGAATTGTGGTAAAAGGAGGAAGAAATCCAGGTGGAAATATGTTTACTCAAACAACTACGGATGCGACAGGTGGTTATACATTAACCAATATTCCATTAAATACAGGATCTGATCATTATTTTATCTATGTTGATATTCCAGGACTGGATACGAGTGCTAGTTATCATAAAGTAATAACTACTACAAATACTTTATACCAAAACTTAAATTGGTCTGTTGATTCAATGTACATTAAACCTATTGGTGAGATTACTACTATCAAAAACAATCATAGTCTTTTAAATAACATTATTTCTGTATTCCCTAATCCTGCAAGTAATTATGTAACTATTCAATATGAATTAGTACAATCTGCTGATATACAAATTACACTTTATAATATAATTGGAAATAAAGTTCAGGATATTGAATCATCAGGCTATCACAATAAAAACAAATACAACCATATCTTAAAAACTGATCATCTAAGCTCAGGCATTTATTTTATTAAAGTTAGCATCGATGGCTCAGAAAACACCATTAAATTAATTGTATCAAATTAATATACAACTTCTTTCCTTTATTAAAAATCCTAGATTATTATAATTATAATCTAGGATTTTTGAATATACAAACACCAATATATTCATCTTTAATCGACTAAAAAAGTTAGATTATCGTCATATTAAACACACAAATCGATTTAAGTTTAATATAAAATCAAATAATTTTACATATTTTTAGCATCCTAAATAAGAAATACAACAAGCATGAAAAAAATTCTATTAGTTTTAGTTTTCCTTTTAAATTTAATAAATATTAAAGCGCAAACATTAGTTAATATTGGAAATGGAAACACATTCACCAACAGTGATGAATCTTCTCCAATTAACATTTATTACCGTTCACATCATTGTCAAATTCTGTACACTCCTACAGAAATTAATGCTGCAGGATATGCAGGCTCTGGTTTAATAACAAAGTTAGGTTTCAATATTTATGGAACCACAACTTATGCATTGCCAAATTTCACTATTAAGTTAAAAAACACATTAAATAATGATTTATCTGTGTATGACACTTTAGGTATTACTACTGTGTATAATTCACCTTCTTACTCTCCAACAGCTGGTGGTTTTGATTTATTAACTTTAACCAATTCTTTTACTTGGGATGGTACAAGTAATTTGCTAGTGGATGTTTGTTTTGATCAAGTCCCTACCTACACAACAACTGGTCAAGTTTATAACTTTGGGTATTCCTCAGGTACAAGTCATTACCAATCCATAAGAGATGATGGTTTTAGTCAATGTGGAATTTCTACAATTTCCTCAAATTATAACCTCAAGCCTCAAATTCAAATTGAATTCCCTACACTTCCATTATGTGTAGGCACTCCAACTCCAGGTTTTGCAACATCATCTTCTAATTTAGTATGTCCAAGTACTCCATTCTCATTACTGTTATCGGGTGGTGATTTTTCTTCCGGCTTATTATACCAATGGCAATCATCAGCAGACGGAAGTACTTGGAATAATTTCGGTTCGGCATCAAATTCTAGAAATTATAACGTTAGCAGCATTACCGACACAACTTATTACAGATGTGTCATCACTTGTACGGCATCTGCTCAATCTAACACCTCAGCGCCTGTTACTGTAAATTACAACCCTTTAATTAACTGCTATTGTACGCCTAGTTATTCGCTTGATTGCACTGGAGATAAGATTATCGACTTCTCAATTGCTAACGTTTCATTTCAATCAAGCAATTGTGATTTCAACGGTTATTCCGATTCTACTTCAAGTGCATTTACAGTTATTAACTTAAATGCAGGCATAACTTATTCATTACAAGCTAATATTGCTAATAGTACTAACGGTGGGGCAATGGCGTCTGGAGCTTGGATAGACTTTAACCAAAATGGGTTATTTGAAACATCTGAATTTACATCTTTAGGTTATGGTGGTGCCCAAACATATTCTAATCAAATATCCGTTCCTATTAATATATCTAGTGGTTCAGTAAGAATGAGAATTAAAGTGGATGCTAATTCTGCAGGTTCAACCACCGTGCTTGACCCTTGTATTAATAACAATGGTACTTATTATGGTCAAATATTAGATTATAAAGTAAATTTAACTGCGGCTACTGTTTGTTCAGGAACACCAAGCGTTGCAACTACTGTTTCAAGTAAAACAATTGTTTGTGAAAATGTACCATACACAGTTGACTTAACTGGTAATAGTATTTCTAGTGGTATCGTATATCAATGGCAATCTTCTTTAAACGGAACTCTATGGTCAAACTTAGGAACTCCTCAAAGCACAATTCCTTATTCTGTTAACACACAAAGTACTGCAACTTATTATCGATGTATTTCAACTTGTACTAATGCGGCATCATCTAGTACATCTACTCCAGTTATTGTCAATCAAAATTTACCGACAGCATGTTACTGCACACCAACAAGTGTTAGTTGTGCAAATACGTCAATTTCCAATGTTTTATTCGAAACACTTTCAGATAATCCAGTTTGTGATATAATGTCTGGATATACTTTTAATTCAACAAATACTGTAACTATAAATGCAAATCAATCTTATACAATCTCTACTACATTTAATACTCAATCAACTGCTTATCTTGGTGTTTGGATTGACTATAATCAAGATGGAACATTTGACTCTAACGAATATTCAGATTTAGGAAATGGACCTAGCGGTACATTAACAGGCACAATAAACATTCCTTTTACAGCCTTAGCTGGAAACACCAGAATGCGAATTAAAACAGAAGGAACATGGGGTGGTGCGCCAATTTTAAACCCTTGTTCAAACTCAAATTTTGATGGCCAAACTTTAGATTATTTAATTAACATTGTGCCAGTAACTCCTTGTTCTGGAGCGCCTAATGCTGGTAACGCTATCTCTTCGAATACTTTAGCTTGTAGCAATACTTCTTTTACATTAGATTTAATTGGAAATAGTATCGCTAGTAATATTGTTTATCAATGGCAATCGTCTTTAGATAACTCTACTTGGGCAAATTTAACTTCAAGTCAAACTAACATTCCTTACACTGTTACTAGCCAAAGTGTGGCAAC
>Ga0066412_1000225_pt1 | contig 25726 bp, 21 predicted proteins | sample LakWasMet16_LOW5_2_FD_59499 | JGI IMG/M metagenome (GOLD analysis project Ga0066412, IMG submission 59499) | Freshwater sediment methanotrophic microbial communities from Lake Washington under simulated oxygen tension - Sediment Metagenome 16_LOW5 | ecosystem: Environmental > Aquatic >... | reverse complement strand
AAATTAAGAGCGAAAGGATTTTATAAAGCCATAGAGAAAAAAGGAGTTACTGTAGACGAAAACTTAATTATACTCACTGATAACAATGAGGATTTTGATAAGAAAGTTGCTAATTTCTTCGGAAAAAATAAAGTCGATGCTGTTTTTGCATTAGACGAACATGCCGCTGTTACCGCAATGAAATTAGGAATAAAAAAAGGGCTTAAAATCCCCGAAGAACTTTCCGTAATTGGTTTTGCAGATGGCGTTTGGTCACGCAGAATGACGCCAAGTTTATCTACTGTGAGTCAACACGGACCAGAAATTGGCGAAGTTGCCGCTCAAATGTTAATTGATAAATTAGAAAGCAAAGAAGAAGAATTGACGTTTACAACAACGATAATAAAAACCGAATTGCGCCAACGCGATTCCACAAGAAAATTATAAATTTTGCAGTCGGAAAATATAATTTTTCTCTGTAAGTCCTTTGTTTTCCAATACTAATTCAAAAGCTATTTCATTTTTTAATGCAATGGCTTTTATTTTTTCCAGCTCACAATCTTGTGAAAGAATCATATAGCAGTAGTTTTTTGAATCTATATAATTAGGAAGCTGAAAAAACAAGGCTTCAAAATATTCAAAATTTTCTCCACAAAACCAAGCGTTTTCTTTAATAGACTTTGGTGCTTTTGGATAATAAGGAGGATTGATAATAATGTAATCAAACGATTTATTTTCTAATTTTTCAAATAGATTGGATTCTAAAACTTCAAGGTGTGCGTCATTTTCTACAGCCGATTTTTCCAGAAATTCAAGTGCCGTTTTATTAATATCCGTTGCAGTAACAAGCGCTCCTTTTTTGGCTGAATATATAGAAACGATACCACTTCCACATCCCAATTCCAATACCGATTTATCTTTTAGGATTATAGGTTTTATAAAATCAAGTAGCACTTTTGTGCTGAAAGTAAGCTGTGGAGGAAAAATATCGGGATGCACCATTACAAAACTATTTTCATAAGTGTATTTCCTTGGTTTTGAATAATACCAATTCAAACCAAATTTCAAAAAAGGATGCGTTATTTTCTTTAAGAATACTCTCATTTATTCAATTTCATTGAATTGATTTGCCATAAAACAATAAGTTAGTAATCTCTTCATAATTTTATTTTTGATTGTTTTATGGCGAATCATTCCGAATAAAAACCTTCAATTTCCGGTTGTCTATATTTCCAAAGCTTGTGTAAAGCTTTGATTTCATAAGGATAGTTATAAATCCCAGTTTTATAACGCCAACTCGCCACTGTTGTCAAAATTGTTTTTTTAAAACCTCTAATTCTAAAATCGGAAACGGTTGGATAATACCCATTCAATACGGTTTCAAAATTTTTAATGGTGTCAATCATATAAGGTTTTAACCAAGGCGTTAGCGGATTTTTTCGCAAATCGAAATTCTCCCAACTTGGCGAAATCCAATCTTCTAATTCGGTTGGAAAAGAAAATCCTGCATCGAGAATTTGTTTGTATAATTCGGAACCTTCTGTTGGCACAGGACTAAAAAGGTAAATGATAATTTCCGCATTCGGATTAATGACTTTTATTTCTTTGATGAAATTGATGTCCCATAAAATTTGGTCATACACTTCTTTTTCTGTTTTTGCAGGCATTCCCAATACAAAGGAAAGTTCGGGAACAATATCAGCGTTTTTCATACGCAACACAAAATCTTTGATCATTTGTCCCGTTTGCGTTCCGCCTTTGTTCATTTGTTTTAAAACCGCATCGTTTCCAGTTTCAGCACCAAGAAAAATCATTTTGCAACCTGCTTTCCGCATCAGTTTCAAATCGTCATCGCTATACATATTAATAGTGTCTATGCGACCTTCTCCCCAATAACTGATATTGTCATTCATGATAAGTTCCGAAAATTCTAAAACCCTTTTTTTGGCAGTGAAGAAATTATTGTCGTGAAATTCAACTGCGTCAATATTGTATTTCTCCTTGAAATACTTAACATCTTCATAGATTCGAGCAGCTGACATGCCTTTCCATTTGGCATTATAAATCGGAACCACGGCACAAAACGAACACGAAAACGGACAACCCATACTCGAATGATACGACAAGGTTTTGTTGCCCATAAAGGTTTTCGCCAAATAATCTTTGACAGGATAAAACGAATTCAGGTATTCATACGGAAACTTTGGCAAAGTATCTTGGTCGAGCAAAGCTTCAACTGCTGTTTTGGTTATTTCGCCTTTGTCGTTTTTGTAAATTAAATTTTTAATTAAAAAGATACTTTCCGTGTCATTATTTTCAATGGCATGAACGAGTTCTGGAAACGTATTGTCTCCGGGACCATTGATAACATAATCAACGTAACCAGAATTCAAGCAAACCTTGTATTGATTGGAAGCAAAATAACCACCCCAAACTGTAATTACATTCGGGAATTGCTCTTTGATTTTTTTGGTAAACGGAATCGCCTGGCGCAATTGTGGACCAGGCATTACGGTGCAACCAAAATATTTGAATTCACCTGTTTTTAAATAATTTTCAATGGTTTGCCAAGGATTTTTTTCGATATTTCCATCCACAAAAACATAGTCATATTTGCCATGAATAGCCGCTCCAACCTGCAAAATCGAATTGGGAATTCGGTGTTTGCCGTTAGCACTTTTTGGATTGAATAGGATTATTTTGTTGGCTTTCATTAAAAAGTAATATCGTATTTTAATGCACGATAAGAATAAGTAAAACTATTAGGATTGTTGGTAAAGCTAATGTCCAAAACTATATTTCCGTTTGCATTAATTTCGGTAATATCTGATTTGTTAGCATTGATTTGCGAAGTCGGATTGCCACCCCAACCAATAAAATAATTTCCATTGGAAAGCTTTTGAGCTGAGCCCATGATGTCAAAATACCTTCCAATATCTTTATATTCAAAGACCAAACTCGCAGTCATGTTGTTTTCGTCAAGAGCAAACTCGGCAATTCTAGTTTGCTGCGGATTTTTGGTTACCCCATTATCAAACAATAATAAATGGCCGTTATCCAACATCGTCGCATGATGCGGATGTGAAATAATCTCGTTCCCGGTTAAATTAAAATCGTCATTACTTCCACCAAAACGCCACATAATAGCACCAGTTGTTCTGTTAACTTTATAAATCTGATTCATATGACGAGCAGAAATAATGAAATTATTGTCATTTGGATCAATGTTTATTGAGTTAAAATGAAAATAATCTACTTTTCCAGCAGTTGCATATTGACTGTAATAAATGGGGTCCGTATCACCAAGTAAATCAGGATGGTCAGCCGTACTCCATTCAAAAACAACCTGATTATTTTGAATTTCCTGAAATACACATTCCCCAATGTCAACGGAACTACTTCCGCCATAAGCTGTCATATCAACATTTTCACGGGTAATATAAGTTGGAATGACATAGTGATTATCATCCAAATATAGAAAATCATGATTGTCTGTTGGATATACACCATGACTATAATACGGTAACAAATCCAATTCTTTTATTTCTTCAAAATTCTCATCCATTACAATAGCTTTGCCTACAGCATTAATGGTGTTGTATGAAAATCGTTTGCCGCTTGGCGTTTCAAAATATTTGAAATTGAAAATGGCACTATGAGGTACTTTTTTATAATAAACAGGAAACCCGTCATTATTCAAAATAGCAAGATAGCTGTAATCTCTTGAACCTGCCTGCAGCATTTCAAACAAACTGACCAAAATGTATCCATCTGTTGGATTGCTTTTGGTGATAAGATTAATTTTTGGCATTTCATCGGGAAGATAATGTATGGTATAAGTCTCAATTTCGTCAGTATGATACCCCGATTTTATAATAATGTCTTCTCCCGGATTCAGTTTAAGATTAGTAATTTTTGAGACAACTTTTATATTGTTAATGTAAATAAGTTTTGAAGAGCTAAAATCATTTAAGGTAACCCGAATGGTATTCAAGGTATTCAGCGAAGTGATATAATAATCTTTGACTTCTGGATTAAAAGCGGGATAAATTGTTCCAGTTGAAACTTCAATGGATGATAATCTGTTATCTGCGTCAACATAATTATCGTTGGCACACGAATGAATCAAAAACAAAATTCCAATCAAAAAACTCTTCTTAATTATATTGGTTGTCTTTTTCATACTAAGTTGTTTTTAATGATTTGAACAAAATTAAAATGACTATTTGAGCTATGGCACTACCCAACAAAGCTCCGGTAATTCCGTATTCTAAATGCAAAAACAGCGAACTCAAAACACTATTGGCCATCACACCGATAATAAGATTCCGAACTACTATTTTTTCTTTATGTTGTTTAAACAAATTTACAATATCTAATCCATAAACATAGGATGGAAAAACATATAGAAAAGCAATCAAATAAAAATAGATGCCGAAACTCGTTTTCATGTAGCATTTTATGATAAAATAAATAGCTAATAAAGAAACGGGAACTATCAGCAAACCGAAATAGGACAATGTTTTTTTTGTTTTTTCAATAACGTCGTCGTTATTTCTATAAATCATTTTGGTAAATGGGGAATAAATGAAAGCTGTGATTGACATCACAAAAACCAACAAACTATTAATGATTTGATAATCTGCCGTGATGATTTTGTTGCCAAAATGATTCACAATATACACATCAACTTTGGAGCCCAAAAAGCCTAAAAGGGATAGTATAAAAAAGGAGAGCGAGCTTTTGAAATAATCCATTTGAAAGGATGCCTTTTGAAATAAAAAGAATGTTTTGAAAAGTAAAATGTATAACAATCCTTTAAAAAACTGATAACCGCTATTAATGATAAGTAATGAATAAACATTGATTTCAGATTTCAAAAAATAAAAGGAAATTCCAAAACCACTAAAACTCAACACTTCAATAATGATGGATTTGTTAAATTCTTTTTGAAACAATAGTAGCGCTTCAACCGATTGATTCCAATAGCGTCCAACGAGCCAAATTGCTATCCAAAAACCATATGAAACAGGAAATAAAAAAAAACTTATAACAGAAAACAAAATCAACAAAGGAAAACGCGTTACTAAATTTTCAGAGAAAGCTTCAGCCATTTTACTTGGGTTTTCACTGAATTTGCGAAGTAAATACTCTTTGTTTCCCCAACTTATAAATTGCAATGCCAGCAAACTATAAAGAAAAACAGCCACAAACGAGCCCCATATTTCTTTAGAAGAAAAGGGAATCACCAAAAAAGGAATTACCATTCCGAAAAGCGAAATCAATACTTGCCGAATGGTGTTGTTGGTAATTAAACCTAACCTTTTTAGTGATTTGTTTTTCATTGCAGTTCAATTTTTCGAAGTGTATAAAACCCAATTCCCCTATCATAATCCGAAAGGGAAATGACAATTTTATTGTCAATTAACATCGGTTTGTATTTGTGACTTGTGTCAAAAGTTAGCATGTTATCTTTAGAAACAATTTGGTTTTCTTTTATATCTAATTCGGTAGCAGATAAATTCTTAAAAGGAATTGAAGCTTGGTTTTCGCCTTTTTCGTTCCAATAAAAATAAGTAAGTTGGTTGTTCTCTATTTTGTAATCATAAATCAAAATAGGAGATTCATTTAGCAATATCGTTCCGTTTTCGGTTTCATTCTTTTTGAAAATCAAAATTAAAATCATTGGAATAAACGAAAAACCTATAACTGTTTTCCAATTTATTTTTGGCCAAATTTGAATCAGAAATAAAGCAAAAAGTATCACAAATAAAAGCAATCTTAAATAGGAAAGCGGAAATGGTTTCTCAATAAAAAGGGATAACGGAAGATTGTTGATTAAAAACAGAATTCCACAAAAGACGCTTTTTTTGATATTGGAAATCTCACTTTTCAGCAAAGCGAAAAGCGGAAAAATCAGTAATATAAAAGTATAAGTGCTTCCATATGGCGAAAGCAAAATCATTGCCAAAATCCAATAGGAAATAACGAAAAGAGAATTGGAATTCCTTTTTGAAACAAAATAGCCAATGATCAAAATTCCAATTTTGAAAGCAAGAATTAGCGCCGAAAATAAAATTGGATAATTGAAAATTGCATTTGAATTTTCGGTTGCATCAAAAACTAAAAACCGTTTCAAAAACATAAAAACCGATTGGTAATTGTCAACAAAAGCGGTTGCGATTTCTCCATTCGAGGCTTTTGGAAGCACTTCTTTCAGATAAAAAAACCAAATGTCAATTCCTGTGGAAAGTATTGAAATTCCTAAAAGCAACAAACCGCTTAAAGTTAAATAAAATAAGGCTTTCCATTGTTTTTTGAAAATAAAAATCAAAACTAAAAGTGCTGGAAAAACCTTCAACAAAAACGCCAGACTCCAAAACAAACTCATCGATTTCCAACGTTCTTTTTCGTAGGCAATCCAACCTTCGGACAATAAGAAAAACAATAAAAAATAGACTTGTCCAAACAGCAAACTGTTTTTTATGGGTACCAAAAATAAAATCGGAATCAGCAATGCAAACTTAAAATTGAGTTTGTAATGCGTAAATAATCGGTAAATGCTGAACACCAATAAAAGGATTGAAACACTATTGAAAATTAGTTTCGCTGTTGCTGCTGAAACAAGCGAAAAAGGCAAAAAAAGCCAAGCTAAAAAAGGGGTGTTTGGCGCATAATTGGCAAAAATATTTCGGTAGCCAGAATCGAAAATAGCCTTGTTGAATTCGTGTGGAAAATAAATTTCGGAATTAAAATTGCCTTCAGCCAAAAATTTTACGCCAAAATAATAATTTGAAAAATCATGGATTGGAAATGCTAAAGCTTTGTAGGCATAGAAAACACAAAGCAAAAGCAATGGGAGAAATGCATAATATTTAAGAAGAACCTTTTTCATAAATTCTTAAAAATTGAAAAGGAACCGAGTTTTGTTTTTTGTAAAAAATAAGAACAAGAAACTCTCAAAACGCCCAAACCATAAGTAATACTTCTGCTAAAATTAATGGAAGACGCTTCTTCAAAATAATTGGCCGGACAAGAAATTTCCCCAATTCGGGCATTGTTATAACAACATTGAGCTATAATTTCATTGTCAAAAACAAAGTCGTTTGAATTATTTTGAAAGTCGATTTTTTTTAAAAATTCGGCATCAAAACAGCGATAACCTGTGTGATATTCGGATAATTTTTGATTCATCAACACATTCTGAATGAACGTCAAAATCCTATTAGAAATGTACTTGTATAATGGCATTCCACCTTTCAGCGCGCCTTTACCCAAAATGCGTGAGCCCAAAACAACATCATACAAATCATTGGCAACCAAAGTGCACATGGCCGGAATTAACTTTGGCGTGTATTGATAATCGGGATGTAACATCACAATGATGTCAGCATTTAATTCGAATGCTTTTTGGTAACAGGATTTCTGATTTGCACCATAACCTTTGTTAGTATCGTGTGAAATGATGTGTTTGATTCCAATTTTTTTGGCAACTTCAATAGTTTCATCATTGCTAAAATCGTCCGTCAAAATCACTTCGTCAACAATATCAAAAGGAATTTCTTCAAAGGTTTTTTGAAGTGTTTTACCTGCATTATACGCAGGAAGAACGACGATTATTTTTTTGTTATTGAACATCAGCAGTTATTTTTGAAACTTCGAATAGGTAGTAATTGGTCTTGTCAACAATGTTGGCATCAAATTTCTTTACAAATCTGACTTTTATTTTGCTGTTTATGTTTTTCCAATTTGATGTATTCCTATCATTAGTAAGCGAATAATAAGAAACAAAAAGCACTTTATTATTTTGCGAATTCATATAATCTGTCAGCATTTCAATAGATTTTTTCTGATTCACATTTCCAGCACAACCAGAGTCCCAATGGCAAAAACTTTGCAAGCTTCCGTCACATAAAAAGTAAATTTTCTTCTCTAAATAGGCACTTAGCAAAGTTCCATCACAAGTAACGGTAATAATTTCAATTTTCTTGAAGTCCGACTTTTCGATATAACTAATGGTTTCTTTAGCGGATGAAAAAGCAAAGTTATAATCCATCGTATACGCATACATTCCACTGCAAAATTGAAGTATTAAAATCGTATAAATAATTGGTTTTACGAGTAACGTCAGTTTTAATGAATTCAAAAAAGCTTTCAGTTTACTATCTTCAGCAGTATAATAATGCTCAATCCATAGCGCCACAATAATGATAATATATGTCATTCCGTGAAAACGAGTGGCGGCTCTTTGAGTTATGAAAAAGAAAATTTGAGTTCCGATTAAAGCAACATAAACAAAGAAAAGTGTTTTCTTGTTTTTGAAGAAAAGCAGTAGAGGAAGAAAATAAATTAGGACCGCAAATATACTGGTTATTGGTTTGCACAAATTCACAAGCAGATTAGAATTCCAAAAATGGATGGTTCTAAAATCGGGAATCGTGACAATTCCCTTGAAAAAGGAAACAAAACCGCCAACGATTCTTTCCTGAAAAGGAAGTTTGCTAATTGGATCTAAAAGCCATGCCGAATTGGTTGAGTGAATTTGGATATAAATCAACAGCAAACCCAATCCAAAAATGAAATAACCAGTTATATAGGATGTTTTGAAAAATTGTTTGTTCTGAATTTGCTCTACCAATACCGTCAAGAACAATCCAAAAGCAATCACACTAAACATCAAATGAGTATTTGAAGCAATGGCTAAATAAAGACAAAGTAAGGTGAATTTCGTTTCCCTATTTTTGAAAGTAGTACAAGCCAAAAACAGAAATAAAATCCCCAAGCTATAATTTCGACTAATCAGATTGTATTCAAAAAACATAAAATAACCAAAGATGAAAAACGTTTTAAAAACCCAATTGAAAGGTGCTTTTCTAAGAAATAAAAAAACAACCGAACTCGAAATCAGTATATGTAAAAATTGCATCCAAAAGGGGTCAGAAGTAAATCGCGTGATTCCATAAAGCATGAAACTCCACAGCAAAGGATGCCCTTCAATTCGGGTGTTTTGTATTAATTCGGAAATAGAATTACTATCTCTTGCCAACAACCAATGATGCGCTTCATCAAGCCAAAGTTCATGATGCAAAATGCCTATAAGACTTACTGTAAAATAGAGTAAGATCAGTAAAATCAAGTATTTTGTGTCTTTTGTCAAAATCCTATTTGCTTAATTTCATTAATCCCGTTGCCAATAAAGATTTGGTTTTATGCTTCAAAGCTTTCAAACTTGTCTTCGAAATTTCGCGGTCAAATTCAACTTCGTTTACCACTTTGGAAACCGCATAATTGTAATATTTTCGGGAATAGGTTCGTTTAAAATCAATTTCCCCATCGGTTGAACTTTCCCAATTGGGTTGTTCCGTAATTTTATCTTCAATTTCGTTATACAATGAAGTTCCTTTTATTGGATAGGCTATTGTAATTGTGTAATGTGTTGGCTTGGCATCTTTCAAATATTGGATGGTTTCGTCAATGTTTTTCTCAGTTTCTCCAGGATAACCCAACATGATAAACGTTCCGGTTTCGATTCCCATGGCATTCGTGTCCTGAATAATTTTCTTCACATGATTGACATCCACGCGTCTGTCCATGGCGTCGATAATTTCCTGCGAACCGCTTTCGGCACCAATCCAAATGCGGAAACAGCCCGCTTCTTTGAGCAATCGTAAAATTTCTTCGTTCAATCGTTCGGCACGCGTAATGCATTCAAAACGAATTTGGGCTTTTTGTTTCACCACTTCTTCGTGAAAAGCAGTCAGCCATTTGTGGCTTATTGAAAACACATCATCCACAAACCAAATCGCATCGGGGTTGTATTGTTCCTTGAGCATTTTCATTTCTGCCGCCACCTGATGCGCTGGTCTTCTTCGATAACTTTGTCCATAAACCGCAGTGCTGCACCATTTGCAAGTGTAGGGACAACCGCGTTGTGTAGAAATCGTCATCGAACTTTCACCATGATTATTTTTCCAAGTTTCGAGATAATTATACATGTTGATAGCTTCACGGTTTGGTAACGGCAATTCGTCCAATTCCTTGAATTTTGTTCGAGCTTGAGTTTGAATAATGTTGTTATTTTCCAGAAAAGCAATGCCGTCAACTTCTTGGAAATTGCCTTTATTCATTATCGCATTGTACAATTCGAATGTAGTTTCTTCTCCTTCGCCAATGACTAAAAAATCGGCTCCCGATTTTAAATAATTGGCAATATTATACGTGACATCTGGTCCGCCGAGAATAATTTTCGGGAAGTTGAATTGTTCCGTTTTTAGTATTTTAATCAATTTAATAACCTCAATTTTGGTCATCAGATTGGTATAAATGCAAATGACTTTGGGCTGCTTTGCTAAAATAAAATCGAGTTGTACTTGTTGTGATGAAAAGGTGGTGTCGAATACATCATTCGCAATATTTTTACTTTTCAGATAAGCCGAAACATAAAGTAAACCCAATGGCGGATAGGGTTTCATTATCTTTTGTTCTTTTGGATCATCCGATAAATAATACGCATGTGTAAAAAGTATACTCATCGTTTTTGCAATGTTATGATGTAATGGTCGGCGTATTTTGATAGGAACGACCAACTTGAAACACCTTTTTCCAATCTGTTTAAAAATAGCAAGATACCTTTTTTGTTTTTGAAAAAGGGTTCTAAGTATGATGGCGGCACAAAAAAACCAATTGGCTTTTGGTCAACCAACACAAAATTCTCCACAGATAAATTTACAATATCTTTTGGATTGTAGTAGTAGGTCGGCACGTTTTCTCCATCAACATTCGCCAAAGCGATTTCTTTTTTTCTTCTGAAAACGGATGAGAATTGGGCTTTCGCCAAAAAATAAAATTGTTCCCAAAGTGTGTTTTTGGGCATAATAACCAAAGCTAATTTCCCCTTTTCTGAAAGAATTGAAGGAACATTTTGGAAGAATTTTTCCAATTCCGATTTGGACAAACAATTCAATCCGCCGAAATTGGAAAAAACCAAATCGAATTTTTCATTTTCAAAAGTTGTTGCTATGGAATTGATATCGGCAGTTTGAAAGTTGAGATTGTCGAAATTTGCTTTGCTTTTGGCAACGTCAATCATTTTTTGGGAAATATCGGTAGCTGTGATTTTGAAATTTTGCTGCGCCAACCAAATCGCATCTTCACCAGTTCCGCAGTTGATTTCCAATATGTTTTGAACGGAATGTATTTGTTTTGAAAGTTGTTTGTAAACCAAATTACGCTGCAGTTGCCCAATTTCAGAATGGGTAAATGTTGCATCATAATGTCTCGCGGCTTTATCAAAACTAGCTTCCATGTTGCTCTAGTTTTTTTAGCAGAAGTGTATCCAAAAAAGCACTAGGAACATAATAACCCAACTTTGCAATCGATTTTAAATGAGCAACCGAAATACTTTTCGGATTAGAAATTACTTTTTTTAGATTCTGAAATCCTTGCAATTTCCTATATTCTTTATGCACAAAACGTTGCAGTTTTCTATAATAATTGGAATTGTATGTGCCGTTAAACATCATTTCGAAATCATCCGAATCGGTCCAGTTGGATTTCAATTTTAAATCGTCTTTGACTTTGTCATAAAACTTGGTTCCTGGTAATGGATACGAAACAGAAATACCAATATTATCAGGCATTAGTTCTTTAACCATCGCTATGGTTTTGGAAATGTCTTCCTGATTTTCGGTTAAATAACCAAACTGCAAAAAGAACGCTACTCTAATTTTTTTGTCTTTTAAAAGCTGTGTCGCTTGATAAATTTGCTCGACAGTGGTGCCTTTATCCATGGCGTCGAGAATTTTCTGTGAAGCGCTTTCGGCACCCACCCATACTTCTTCCAAACCGGATTCGGCAAGGCAATCAATCGTATCTTCTTTCAACAATAAATCAACGCGGCTTTGGATATAATAACTGATTTGGAGATTTTGCTCTTTCAATTTAGCATTGAATTCTTGAACCCAATTCGGTTTTAAGCCAAAAATATCATCACACATCCAAAAACGAGTAATGCCAAAAGTTTCTTTTAAATACGCTATTTCGTTGACGATATATTCAGGTGAATGGGCGTTGTAACGGTTCCCGTAAATAGGTTTGGCACACCAATTACATTTATAAGGACAACCGCGAGTTGTAGCAATGTTTAACGTAAAATCCTGACCGCTTTTCTTCCAAATAGTTTTATAACTTTCTATATCCACCAAGTCCCAAGCTGGTAATGGAAATTCATCCAAATGTTGCTCCACAGCCCGTTTAGGATTGACAAAGGTTTGCTTCTCCTTTCGATATACAATTCCAGAGATAGCATCCGTAGATTGATTGTTTTCCAGCGCTTTGGTTAGTTCCAAAAGCGTGATTTCGCCTTCGCCTTGAATGATAAAATCGGCGCCTTTGTCCAAGTATTTTTCATACTGATCGGTGGCATCGGAACTGCAAACAATGATTGTACAATCGTGATTTTTGCCATATTTCATCATTTCAAAACAGGCTTCCCGCATATTGGTCAAGCACATTTTGGTTAGATAATTAAATCCATCATCATAAAGCACCAAATAGTTTGGTTTTGTTCTATGTAAAATGGATTGAATTGATTTTGGAGAATTTAATAAATTGGTATCGAATAAGTCAACGTTAAAACCGTTTTCTCTCAGTAAAGATGCCGCATACAAAGTTCCCAAAGGCGGAAAAGGGGTTTTGTTTTTCCATTGTTTCGGGTCAAGTTTATAATAATACGAATGAGAAAAGAGAATTTTAGACATACTCTTTTGGTAAAACAATATTAAAATTAGTTTGTACTTCTTCTATCTTATGATTTAAAGAATGAATGACTTTTTTCTGGAAATTGGACGGATGGTGCTTGGAAATATTTTTAGTCGATTTTAAGGCAATATTAAAATCTTCAGTGTTCATAAAACGGAATTTTGATTTCCATTTTTTCAATGTTATCTTTTTAAAAGCAGCATCGATACTTGTTCCTAATTTATTGTCCAGAATGTATTCAATGGATTTTCTCAGCAATGGATTTTCAGTATTAGTAACTGCAGATAAATCTGGGCTGAATTTTGAAAAATAATCGTTAACCCATTTGTTATGGGCATAAAATTTTTCAAACACATCTTTCCCTTGCATTGGAATCAGTGTTTTTAGTTCGGTTGCGGTAAACCTGTTTTTTTCTTCAATTTCTAAATGATTGGAAGCAATAAAGTAATTTACACAAAAGTATTTTCTGGAATTAAGCAGGAATATTTTTTTATAAAGCATTAAAAGCGTTCTGCAAATCCACAGTTTGTTGGGTGTTGTGATTACAAAAAAATCAATATCGCTTTCTTTGTCATAATATCCTTTGGATAAGGAACCGGAGATTCCAACGGCTTCTACATAGGGAAATTTTGAAATGAATGCCGCTTTTTCTTTTGCTTTAACCAAAGCTTTTTGAGCATGTAAATTACCTCTTAATCTTTTTATTACACTTTCTAAATCTCTGGCATAAACATAAAAATCATCTATTTTAGTAACTATCTTTTCGGCTATCAAATGATGTAGTTCATTTGAAGTTTCATCGACAGTATCGTTATTGGTGTAACTGTGAATTTCTTCGATTTTTAAAGGATATCTAAAAATCGAAAAATACAATATGGTTTTAAGAGTTTCCAAAATTCATAGCTTATTTTGAATGTTAAAAGTACTAAATTTTATCGAAAGACGTTTCTTTATTAATATTCCGTAATACTCGCTAAAGTAGATTCAATATTCTTAAAAAGGTTGCGTAAAAGTTAATAAGATTGTGGATTCCAAAGTTGAATTTGACAACTGTTTTTTTTAAAAATAATTTCACGGTTAAATGTTAAATTTTTATTTCTGTTAATTAAAACTGTAACAGAATGAAAAAATGTAGGTCTACTTATACATAAAAAGCGAAAAGTATGCGTATTTCTAAAATTTTATTGTCCCTGTTTTTTATTGGCATCTGTCAAAGCATCACGGCGCAATATAATCCCAATGATTCCAAAATTGAAAAACGCAGCTATACTACCAAATCGCTTATTGGAAACGAATCTCCAGTAGTTGATGGATTGTTAAATGATAAATGTTGGGATATTGTTCCTTGGTCAGAAGAATTCATAGAACGCGAACCAGACGAAAACACCGCACCATCAGAACAAACAAAATTCAAAATCGTTTACGATAAAAACTTTCTTTACATCGGAATTAGATGTTTTGACAAAGACCCGAAAAAAATTGTAAAAAGACTGTCAAGAAGAGATGGTTTTGAAGGCGATTGGGTTGAAGTAAACATTGACAGTTACCATGATAAACGTACCGGATTTTCTTTTACCTCTTCCGTTTCGGGAGTAAAAGGCGATGAATTTATATCCGATAATGGGAATAATTGGGACGGAAGTTGGAATCCCATTTGGTATTTAAAAACAAATATCGATGAAGAAGGCTGGACCGCCGAAGTAAAAATCCCTTTCAGCCAATTGAAATTTGGAAACGACAAGGAACAAACTTGGGGTATACAAGTGCAAAGAAGAATTTTCAGATTGGAAGAACGTTCCTCTTGGCAACGAATTCCACAAGACGCGCCAGGTTGGGTGAGTGAGTTTGGCGAATTAAAAGGATTAATCGATCTCGAACCTCAAAAGCAAATAGAAATACAACCCTTTTTAGCCACCCAATTAAATACCTACAAAAAAGAAGAAGGCAATCCCTATCGTAAAGGGAATGACACCAAATTAAACGGCGGATTAGACGCTAAAATTGGCATTACCAATGATTTGACATTGGATTTAACTATCAATCCCGATTTTGGACAAGTAGAAGCCGATCCAGCCTCAATAGCATTGGATGGATTTCAAATTTTCTTTGAAGAAAGACGACCGTTTTTCGTGGAGAATAAAAACATCTTCAATTACCGTTTTGCAGACAATCAGGATAATTTATTTTATTCCCGAAGAATTGGTAGAAGTCCACAAGGTGGTGTAAATGCCGCAGGTAATGAGTATGTTGACAGACCAACGAACACTACCATACTTGGCGCAGCAAAATTTAGCGGTAAAACCAAAAACGGCTGGTCACTTGGGGTTTTAGAAAGTATTACGGATAGTGAGTATGCCAAAATTTCGGATAATGTTACCGAAAGAAAACAACTTGTGGAACCAATGACCAACTATTTTGTGGGTCGTGCGCAGAAAGATTTTAATCACCGAAATAGTTTTTTCGGAATGATTTTCACAGCGACCAACAGAAATCTGCAGGGCGATGAATTAAGCTATTTAAGAAAAGCGGCTTATACTGGCGGACTTGATTTTGAGCACAATTGGAAAAAAAGGAAATATTTCTTTAAAGCCAATTTAGTAGCAAGCCGAGTTGAAGGAAGCAAAGAAGCGATTTTATCAACACAATACAGCTTGACGCATTTATTTCAAAGAGTAGATGCGGGAAATGTAAACATAGATCCCGACAGAACCTCCTTAACGGGAACTGGAGGGAAAGTAGAAATTGGAAAATCCAGCGTTGGGAATTGGCGTTATAGCGGCTTATTCGTTTGGCGTTCGCCCGAATTGGAATTAAACGATATTGGATTTTTAAGACAAGCCGATGAAATCAAACAATATGGTTTTTTATCGTATCAGACGTTGAAACCATCTGGTAGTTTTAGAAAAATATACACCGAATTCATGCAGTATACAACGCAGGATTTTGATGGTAATTTTAATAGACTGCAATACGGTTTAAGCTCCAATGCCAATTTGAAAAACAACTGGTATATCAATGCGGAAGTGGTTTATAAACCTATCATTTACACCAACACCATCTTGCAAGGTGGACCTCGTTTCCGATATTCCGAAGAGTTTATAAAAGACGCTTTTTTTAATACGGATTCCAGAAAAAAAATAAGTTTCAACGGAGGATTTATCCATTCACAAGGTTCGAGCGATTCTTTTTCGCTTATAGAATATGATTTTGGAGTAGAATACAGACCTATCAACTCCTTTTCGATTTCATTAGGCCCAAGTTATACTATCAATAAAAGTAAAACGCAATATGTAACCGAAACGAGTTTTGGCGGCGACCCAAGATACATTATGGCTGAATTAAATCAGAAGACTTTGAGTGCTACGTTGCGATTGAATTATACCATCAACCCCAATTTAACCATTCAATATTATGGGCAGCCGTTTATTTCTAATGGTGTTTACAAACAGTTTAACCGAGTTACGAATCCAACGGCAAAATATTATGGCGATAGAATAGCGATATTCAATCCAAGTCAAATTGGTTTTGATGCTGGGACAGACAGTTATATTGTGGATGAAAATACCGATGGAACTCCAGATTACAGTATTGGCAATCCCAATTTCTCTCAGGTTTCCTTTAATTCCAACTTAGTTGTGCGTTGGGAATATATTCCAGGTTCCGAAATTTTCTTGGTTTGGTCACAGGGAGTTTATGGGCAGGGAAATCCTAAAGACGATTTGTTTCAAGGGATTAACAAACAAATTTTTGGCAGCAGACCCGAAAACATCTTTTTGATTAAAGCAACGTATCGATTTATATTGTAAAAGTTGACGCGGAAATTAATGTCCTTGCGCAACTCTATATTTTATTGCCTCTTTAAGTACATCCAAGTTGATGTCTTTTAGCGTTTTGAATTTAATGCAATAGCCGCTCACGGTTGCTTTACCGATTTTTTCTCCATACGTTTCGGGTAAGTATTTCTTATCTTTAAGACCAATGATATAGATGGAGATTCCTGTTTTGATGGCACTCAAACCAACTTGATAAAACTCCTTCGTTGATCCATCAGCGTATTTTAGGGTTTGATGTCCATATCCGATGTCAGGATTAGTAACCATTTTACCTTCCTCGTTTTTACCATCCAGATACCATAATTTAGAGCCTGGCATTATTTGCTGAATGATGCCGTGTAACTCTTGCATGTCATTACGTTTTGCTTCAGGTTGGATTGCGATATAGGCTGCGATTTGTTGTTGGACTTGCATAAATTATTTGTTGTTTTATTCTTCATCAATCAAATCAGAGTTGATTTTTCGTAAATAGACTTGGTTTAAAAATTTTTGCTTCTTTTCGATTTTAAATTTTATCAAATATTCTAATTCATATTTACCATTCATATTTAGCTTATATTCTTTAATTTTTGAGATGAATCCATCTTTTGAATAAATGTAATCTGTTTTGATTTTTAGAATTCCAATTTTTTCAATTGAAATTAATCTTTTTTCATAATCGTCGTATGCTTTTATTTCAACCTCAGTTCGATCCGTTTTATCATTGTAAAAAGTTTGGAAAATGCCAATGGTGAAATTGTCTATGTATTTGTATTGATGTTGCCAGCGTATTATTTTGGTATTTTCATAACGTTGATTTAGTTCAACAATTCTATTTGTGGAATCAGAAACTTTCTCATAATAAGTTGATTTGCCAAAATGAGTTTCTTTAATATTGGATTTATAAATGTATGTGATTGGCATGAAAAGAGAATCATTCTTCTGATAATAAGTATTTTCACTTATTAAATTGTTTCCATTATCATAATTGTATTTTGAATATAAACTGAAAAAATCACAAGATTTACAACTTGAACTATAACTTTTTGATAATTCTAATTTGTCATTTGTGTAAAAAAACTGTTCAATTTCCCCTATAATATTTAATTTATTATAATGGTGCCTTCCGTATTTAATTTTCTCGATAATCTTACCTGAATCATCAAAATAGTATTCAGATTTACTTATTTTTCTTTTCTTTTTTTTATCGCCATAAAAGAATCCTACTTTCGTTATTTTGTATGAACCAATTTGCTTCTCAATTTTCTGGGAATAGATTTTTGAGAAACTAAATAAAAATATTATTAGAATTATTCTTTTCATTATTGGCTTGTTGGGATAAACTAGCATATAACTTGTTTATAAGTGTAATTTTATCACACTTATCAAAAGCTAATTTAAGAAAAAAAAGATTACAAATCGTCATAAAAAATCCTTACTCATTTTACTAAGTAAGGATTGTAATTCATGATTGGGAATACAATCGTCAAGTTTCAACATATAAAACTGAACACTCCCGATAGCTATCGGAACTGAACACTGAACACTAAATCAATGTGCTTCCAGCCAATTTCTTCCCATTCCCATTTCCACTTCCAACGGAACGGCTAAGGTGAAAGCGTTTTCCATTTCGTGCTTAATCATCGGTTGGATTTTCTCAATTTCGGAATTGTGAACATCAAACACGAGCTCATCATGCACCTGCAAGAGCATTTTGGATTTCCAGTTCTCCGAAGTTAGTTTTTTGTAGATGTTAATCATCGCAATCTTAATAATATCGGCTGCAGAACCCTGAATTGGTGCATTCACAGCGTTTCGTTCGGCGCCTCCTTTTACTACAAAATTGGCCGAATTGATATCTTTTAAATAACGACGTCTTCCTAAAACGGTTTGTACATAGCCATTTTCTCTGGCAAAATCCACCTGCTCCGACATGTACGCTTTCAATTTCGGATAGGTTTCGTAATACGCATCAATGAGTTCCGCGCTTTCCTTTCTGGATAAGGAAGTTTGATTGCTCAATCCAAAGGCAGAAACCCCATAAATGATTCCGAAGTTTACCGTTTTGGCGTTGCTTCGTTGTTCTTTGGTGACTTCTTCCAGCGGCACATTGAACACTTTCGCAGCCGTACTTCTATGAATGTCTTCTTTGTTCTGAAAGGCGGCAATCATATTTTCTTCTCCCGATAAAGCGGCAATAATCCGCAATTCTATTTGGGAATAATCGGCAGAAAGCAAGGTGAAATTTTCATCACGCGCAATAAAGGCTTTACGGATTAATCGTCCGCGTTCGGTACGAATTGGTATGTTTTGAAGGTTTGGATTATTGGAACTCAAACGGCCTGTTGCCGCCACGGTTTGCATATAATCGGTGTGAACGCGTTTGGTTTTGGCATCGACTTGTGTTGGCAATGCTTCAATATAAGTACTTTGCAATTTCACCATTTGGCGCCAATCGAGTATGTCTTTTACAATGGGATTATCGTTTGCCAAATAAGACAACACTTCCTCGCCAGTAGCATATTGACCTGTTTTGGTTTTCTTCTGTTTGGTGCCGCCAATTTTCATTTTGTCGAATAAGATATCGCCGAGTTGTTTTGGGGAAGCCAAATTGAATTTTTCACCAGCCGTTTCATAGATTTTTTGTTCAAACGCATCGATTTCCTTTTGCATATCCACCGACATCGATTTTAAAAATGGCACATCCAAATTGATGCCTTCCATTTCCATCGCGGCCAAAACGGGAATTAAAGGAATTTCGATTTCCTCGAATAATTTTTTGGTTTCGGCTTTGTCTAAAATCGGGCTGAAATTTTGCTTTAATTGATAGGTAATATCGGCGTCTTCGGCAGCGTATTCTTTGATTTCTTCTAAAGCTACATCGCGCATGGAGAGTTGATTTTTGCCTTTTTTACCAATCAAATCTTCAATGGATTTTGGCGAATATTTCAAATACGTTTCCGATAAAACATCCATATTGTGACGCATATCTGGATTAATCAAATAATGAGCAATCATCGTGTCAAACAATTTTCCTTTGATTTGAACTCCGTAACGCGAAAGAATTTTCAAATCGTATTTGATATTTTGCCCAATTTTTTCGATGCTTTCACTCTCGAAAAACGGTTTGTATTTATCTACCAATACTTGAGCTTCTTCCTGACTTTCGGGAAACGGAACGTAGAAAGCCGCGCCTTTTTCCCAAGAGAAGGACATGCCAACCAATTCGGCATTAAGCGCATCAATTCCTGTGGTTTCGGTATCAAAACAAACGGAAGTTTGGTTCATTAAATTTTGCAAAAACAATTTGGTTCCTAATTCTCCTTGAACAATTGTGTAATTGTGATTGGTGTTTTCTAAAGTGGCGTAAAAAGAATGTGGCTTTGGTTCGTCACTATCGTCATCCGAAAATCCGAATAAATCAAATTGGTCTTCATTGGTTTTTTTAACTGGAGCTTTTTTAGCTTGCGGTGTTTCGATGGTAGCTCCGTTTCCATTCGTATCAATTTCATCGTATTCTTTTCCCGTTCCAAAATATTTATCAAACTGTGCTTTCATCTGACGAAATTCCAATTCGTTGAAAAGCGCATCGGTTTTTTCTACATCGGGTTTGGAAAGTTCATAATCGGCAGCGTCAAAAGTCACTGGACAATCGAGTAAAATGGTTGCCAGTTTTTTGGAAAGAATTCCTTTGTCTTTATTGGCTTCAATTTTTTCTTTCATGGCGCCTTTCAGCTTATCGGTATTTGCCAAAAGGTTTTCCATCGAGCCAAATTCTTTTAATAATTTCTTGGCGGTTACTTCTCCAACACCCGGCAATCCGGGAATATTATCGGCAGCATCACCCATCATTCCAAGGTAATCAATCACTTGCTCGGGACGTTCAATTTCAAACTTTGCCAAGACTTCCGGAATTCCCCAAATCTCAATATCGTTACCCATACGGGCAGGTTTGTACATGAAAATATTTTCGGAAACGAGTTGGGCAAAATCCTTATCGGGTGTTACCATGAACACTTTGTAATCTTCTTTTTCGGCTTGTTTTGCCAAGGTTCCAATCAAATCATCAGCTTCAAAACCAGCCACTTCAATAATGGGAATGTGCATGGCTTTTAGCAATTCTTGAATATAGGGAACGGCAATTTTTATAGCCTCGGGAGTTTCATCACGATGCGCTTTGTATTCCTGATACATTTCATAACGATAGGTGCTTCCGCCTTTGTCAAATGCCACCGCCAAATGATCGGGTTTCTCCCGTTTGATAACATCCATCAAGGCATTCATAAATCCCATAATGGCTGAGGTATCCATTCCTTTTGAATTGATTCTCGGGTTTTTTATAAAGGCAAAATAACCACGAAATATTAAAGCGTAAGCATCAAGAAGGTAAAGGCGTTTTTGTGACATAATCTATAATTGTTTAGAGTCTGAAATAAATTCAGACCGAGCTGTAAAAATAGGAATTTGAAGTTTATCTTTTGGCAAAATCTTAAACTAAAGTTAAACTTTTTTAAACGGTTATTTCTTCATCTAATCTTCATTTAACGGCTGTAGTTTTGTCCTGTAAATGAATGAGAAAATAGGCAAGGCTGCAAATTGATGACAACAATACTATTACCTACGAAATAGGAATTACGTTAAATGATAAATGGGTAGATGCCATTTTTAATAAAGAAGGAGATTTTTTAAAAATGGTTCAGGAAGGTTAGTAATTTAGTTTTTAGAGATTGTAGGTTGTAAAGTCGGCGAAGGGATTTGCCGACTTTTTGATTATATTTACTTTCGATTTATATCTTTTATATGAATGTTTTAATTGTTGAAGATTACAAAGAACTGGCAACCGAATTGGTAGATTATCTTTCCAAAAATGGCTATCTGTGCAAAGCGGTTACGACTTGTGAAGACGCGCAGGAAGAAATTGCTGTAAACGATTATGATGCCATGTTGCTGGATTTGGGTTTGCCCGATGGAAGTGGCTTTGATGTTTTGAAAGCAGTTCGGAAATCGAAATCGAAAATTGCGGTGATTGTGATTACGGCTCGTGGCGAACTGGATGACAAAATCAACGGATTGGAACTTGGCGCCGATGATTATCTCACAAAACCCTTTGCGTTAACGGAACTTGGCGCCCGATTATTTGCTGTAATCAGAAGAATTCACGGATTTACCGCTAATGAATTAAACATTCACGGATTCACCATTCAGTTGCAGGATTATAAAGTGAGTTTTGAAGAAAATCCGATTGCATTAACTAAAAAGGAATTTGATATTTTTCAATATTTGGCATTGAATAAAAACAGAGTCATCACTCGATTGCAATTGACGGAACACGTTTGGGGTGATGTTTTAGAAATCAACTCCGATTCTAATTTTATTGATGTTCATGTTCGGAATCTTCGAAAAAAATTGGCTGCTTTTTCTAAATTAGATTGGTTTGAAACCGTTAGAAATGTGGGTTACAGAATAAATATATAAATGAAAATCAAGCACCAATTAGCGGTTTTTAATTTGCTGACAAGATTGTTAATCATTGTTGTGCTTTGGTTTTCGCTGCCGGTTTTGGTTCAAAAAGTGGTTTATTCTCATATCGATAAAAGCATTTTAGAAAAGAAGCAAAAATTTATTCAGCATTTGGATAATGAAGAAATCAACGATTTTATGTCCAGAAACGATTCAACCGAAACCTACGCCAGTTTCTCTACTTTGCACAATGAATTTCTGCAATTGTATAGAGCCAAAGACAACTTCGTTAAAGATAAAAGTTCGTTCATCAACGAGCGTCGGGTTATTGAAGAGGAAGAAAATGATTATCGGGTTTTGTACTATAATTTCACGTATGAAAACACAAAGTATGTTCTGGAAATTGGAAACAGTTTGAGTGAAATCAATGATTTGACTTTTTCGATTCGGTTTTTCACAACGGGTTTACTTTTCATCATTGTGCTGATTACTTTTTTGGCGGATACTTTTTTTATCGAATATCTTTTAAAGCCGTTTTATAAAATTATCAATACCAAAATCAGACATGTTGACGAGCCGAATGGTTTCAACTACACTGAAATCAATACACATTCGACAGATTTTAAGGAATTGGATTTGGTTTTGAATCAGATGATGTTTAGAATAAATGATTTGTTTCAAAAGGAAAAACAGTTCATTGGCAATGTTTCCCACGAATTGCTCACGCCGATTTCGCTTTTGAAAAACCGATTTGAAAACCTGCTTCAAAACGAATCGATAAACGATGAAGGCATTGACAAAATAGCAAGTTCGTTGCGGACATTAGACGTGTTGAAAAAAGTGATAAACAATTTGCTACTGATTTCTAAAATTGATAACAATCAGTTCGCCAACAATGAGCACATTTCCATCAAGGAAATCATTTCCGAAATTCTGGAGGATTTTGAAGATCGAATTGAAGAAAAGCAAATCACAATTTCAAATGAAGTTGCGGACGATTTTAATTTTTTAGGAAACAGCACTTTGATTCGGATTATGCTTTATAATTTGCTGCTGAATGCTATTAAATACAATATTGAGAAAGGCAAAATTACTTTAGCTACCCATTTCTCGGCAGACCATTATCTTTTAACTATTTCCGACACTGGAAAAGGAATGACGGAAGCGCAACAATCCACAATTTTTGAGCGATTCACGCGAATTTCTATAGAACAGGAAGGACAAGGCTTGGGATTAGCCATTGTTGACAGTATTGCTAAGTTTCATCACATTGAACTAAATGTCAATTCTAAAATTGATGTTGGAACCACGTTTACTGTCCAGTTTCCTGTAGAGGTCACAAAGAAAAGTTAATTTTCTACTTCAAGGACAAATCTTCATTTTGTCTTCATTTCATGGATGTAATTTTGGTCTATAAAAATAACAATAGTGTTATTTATTAATTCAAAATTTAGAAATCATGAAAAAAGTAGTAATGTTAGCGTTACTTGTTCTAGGAACAGGAGCTTTCGCAAATGTAAAACCTGTTGCCTCAAAATCGACAGCTGCAAAAGAAATTTCAGTTAGAAAACACAAAAAACACATTAGAAAAGCCAAAAAAGTAGAAGCTGCAAAAGCGGAAACACCACAAGCTAAAAAATAATTTCAATAGATTTGGGAGACATTATTGAAGTTATAAAGGTTAGTTATTAATTCCTGAAAAAGTCGGTAATTCATTATCGACTTTTTTTGTAAAAGAAAAAGATGAAAGAAAAAAATTCCAATTCACAGCACATTTTAAACACTTCGGCAAACTTACTTGGTTTGTGTTTTATCGTTTTAACATCGAGAAATATTCTTGAAATGAAAGCTGCAACTTTGATTGATGAATTGACAGCATTTGCCATTTTCTCTTTTATGTTAAGTTGCATTTTGTCCTTTTTGGCAATGCGAAGTACAACATCCTTTGGTCAGAAATATGAAAAGTATGCTGATGTTTTGTTTTTTGTTGGATTAACATCACTCTTTGTGACGGCTGTGCTGATTACTTTGAATATTATAGAATAAAAAAACGTTAAAATTTCTAAACCGCACAAATCTTCATTTAATCTTCATTTAGCCGCAATACATTTGTCCTATAAAAATAACAACAACGTTATTTAATCAATATAAAAATAGAAATCATGAGAAAAGTATTTATGTTAGCTGCTTTAGTTTTAGGAACAACTGCAATGGTAAACGCACAAACTGCTCCTGCAGCAAAAGCGGAAGTTAAAAAAGAAGTTAAGCATGCTAAAAAAGCAGCTGCTAAAGCTGAGAAAAAAGCGGACAAAGCTGCAACAACTGCAAAAGCGGAGATGCCTGCAGCTAAAGTTGAAGCTACAAAAGCAAAAAAATAATTAGACGCATTTAATTATGAAAAGGGCTGGCAATTTATTGTCGGCCTTTTTTAGTTTAAAACGGTTGTTGAACTAACGTTAAATTATTTCTAATAATATAAATCACATTAGATTTCTTTGTTAATTTGTGAAAAATTTTAAAATGGCTTTTCGCTTTCTTATTATCTTCGTAATCATTGCTATAGTTGAAATCTATGCTTACCAAGCCATCAAAACATTAACAAAATCTAAGTGGATTTTGATTTCATACGCTGTGATTTCTCTTGCAGCAATTATATTTATTACTTATCAATTATTCAAATTTGACAGAAGTGTTGGGCAAACCAAAATGACATTGGTTACTTTGGGATTATTGCTTTTGGTTTTGTTGCCAAAAATTGTCCTGACATTTGTAATGCTGATGGAAGATGTAATGCGTCTTTTGATGGGAACAGTTACTCATTTTATGGGACACAATTCGGATAGTTTTTTGCCCGAAAGGAGAAAGTTTGTAAGCCAGATTGCGCTTGGATTGGCGGCAGTTCCGTTTCTTTCTTTGATTTACGGAATGGCTATTGGTAAATACAATTTTAAAGTAATAAAACAGACTTTGTTTTTCCCTGATTTACCGGATGAATTCGAGGGTTTTAAAGTGACGCAGATTTCAGATATTCACAGTGGAAGTTTCGACAATGAAGAAAAAATAAAATATGCCATTGATTTAATCAACGAGCAAGAATCGGATTTGTTATTATTTACTGGCGATATTGTAAACGCAAAAGCAGATGAGATGCATCCGTGGATTGATGTTTTTAATGGATTGAAAAAATTCGAATACGGAAAGTATTCTATACTAGGAAACCATGATTATGGCGAATATTTAGAATGGAAATCAAAAGAAGCAAAGGAAGCTAATTTTGAAGCCATAAAAGATTTGCATCGTCAGATTGATTTTAAGTTGATGTTGAATGAAAATGTCAAAATCAAAAAAGGAAAAGATGAAATCGCGATTGTTGGTGTAGAAAACTGGGGGAAACATTTTGGTGAATTTGGCGACATCGACAAAGCAACAGAAAATTTAACCGCCGAGGATTTCAAAATATTGATGAGTCACGATCCAAGCCATTGGGAATACGTTGTAAAACAGCATCCAAAAAACATCCAATTGACGCTTTCTGGACACACACACGGAATGCAGTTTGGAATAGAAATTCCCGGATTTTTCAAATGGAGTTTAGCGCAATATATGTACAAACAATGGGCAGGATTATACAGCGAATTTGGCAGATATATTTATGTAAATCGAGGTTTTGGTTTTCATGCCTATCCAGGCCGAGTAGGTATTATGCCCGAAATAAC
>Ga0066412_1000217_pt1 | contig 26179 bp, 22 predicted proteins | sample LakWasMet16_LOW5_2_FD_59499 | JGI IMG/M metagenome (GOLD analysis project Ga0066412, IMG submission 59499) | Freshwater sediment methanotrophic microbial communities from Lake Washington under simulated oxygen tension - Sediment Metagenome 16_LOW5 | ecosystem: Environmental > Aquatic >... | reverse complement strand
TTTTATAAGAGTCATATTCACTGTCAAAATCACTGGTTGCTCCAGTTTGATAATAAATAACCGTTTCGTCTAAATAATTTGGTAATCCACTCATTTTTAGTCTTAACATTGAAACAGTGGTAGTTTTTTTTGTAATAGCTATATTATTGCTCCATCCACTGCAACAGATTAATGAGAATAAAACACAAACAAAAGAATACATTTTGAAAAATTCGAGATGTTTGGTAAGTGATGTTTTTCTATCGAATAATAAATTTAAATTAGCCATAACATAGTTTTTAGCTAATTTATTTCTAATTAAAGATTATTGCTTTTCGATTGTTGAACTATACTTTCGTATGTAATATTTTTCTGAAAAATGTTACATTTCAGAAAGATGTGGATTATTGTAAAATTCTAAAACTTCACTAATTCCTCGTACAATTCCTTTACAGGTAACCCCATCACATTATAAAAACTTCCTTCTATTTTATCGATTCCAATATAACCCAACCAGTCTTGAACGCCATAACCGCCAGCTTTATCATAAGGACTATAATTAGTTAGGTAATATTCTATTTCTTCAGGTTTTAATTTTTTAAAATACACTTTACTGACGTCGTAAAATGTAGTTTGTTTATTCCCACTTTTTAAGCAGATTGCAGTAAATACTTCATGCATTTTTCCGCTTAGTGTTTCTAACATTTTTTTGCCTTCTACAAAATTGGCAGGTTTATTAAATACTTTTCCTTCACACCAAACAATTGTATCTGCTGTTATTAAGATTTCATCATCTTTCAAATCTTCAGGATAAGCATCCGCTTTTTTTTCGGCAAGATATAAGCAAATTTCTTCTGCTTGTAATTCTGCTGGAAATGATTCGTCGGCATTAATAGGTTTGTTTAAAAAAGTAAAGCCTAAACTTTTTAATAATTCCTGGCGACGAGGAGAGTTGGATCCTAAAATGATTTGATAAGGAAATTCTTTAATATGTTGTTCTACGCTATTCATAATAGATTTTTTTGTTTTGTTTATAATACGGTTGTTGTATTAAGAAACAGTTTATTCGTATAAATATTTTATAATTATTGTAAAGGCAATGCCAAACAACATGGTAAATTTAAGCAATAAGCTTGCCATCTTAAAATCTTTACTTGTTTTGGCTCTTATAGTTTGAATTAATAAAATTAGTAATGGTAAAATAACTAAGCCTAGAATGTAGTAAACAGCGATAAACTGTTTTTCTTTGTAAAATTTTAGATTTGCTAAAAGCAATAATCCAATTGTAATCACAATAACAAAAAACGTAACTACTTTACTGGTAATGATACCCCAAACAATTGGCATCGTTTTACATCCTGTTTGTATATCTCCTTTATAATCTTCCATATCTTTAATCACTTCTCTAGCAAAAGAAGTTAAAAATGCAAAAGCAGAATAGCCTAAAACTATGATTACTAAAGTTTTTAAAAAGTCACCAATTAAAAACGAATTCAACGAATCAATGCCTCCCGCTAAATAATATTCATATACCATGGGCATTAATGGAATAGTAGCCGTTAAAAGCGAAACAACAATGTTTCCTACTAGTAATTGTTTTTTGAAATGAGTAGAATAAAACCATAACAATAAAATACTTAATAATTGAAACATCAATAATTTTAAAGTATGACATTTTAAGGCCAAGTATAAACCTAAAATCAATGCAATGCCATTAAATATAATATGCAATATTACTGCCCATCTTCGTTTTATAACCACATCAATAACCACCGTTTCGGGACGATTTATTTTGTCTGTTTTTACATCAAAATAATCATTAATGATGTAGCCAGCTGCAGCAATTAATAAAGTACTTAATAACGAGATTGTAAATAAGGCAGGAGTGAATTTTGAAAATATGTTTATTGGAGCAAAAACCAAATATTTTATGCACCATTGTGTAATAATGATAATAAGCAGATTCTCAATACGAATCAACTTAAAAAAGGCTATGATTGGATTTTTAAGCACGTTCAATAAATAAGATAGAAAGTTAGCGAATTATATTTTAATTTTATGAAAAATAAATATGGAAAATTTAAGTGATGAATTTTGGAACAATAGATACAAAACCAATGATTTTGGTTGGGATATTGGAGATGTGTCTGAACCACTAAAGAAGTATATAGACCAATTAGGTAATAAGGAACTTAAGGTTTTAATTCCAGGAGCTGGTAATGCCTATGAAGCAGAGCTTTTATTTAAACTTGGGTTTAAAAATGTCTACGTTCTTGATTTTGCGGAAGCTCCTTTACAGAATATAAAAAAGAGATTACCTGAATTTCCTAATAATCAATTGATACAACAAGATTTTTTCGAGCACATAGGCCAGTATGATTTAATTATTGAACAAACATTTTTCTGCGCCATTAATCCAACACTCCGTTCTAATTATGTGCGACATATGCGTGAATTATTAGCTCCAAATGGGAAGTTGGTTGGTTTAATGTTTAATGATGTTTTAAATACAGATAAGCCACCATTTGGTGGAAACAAAGAAGAGTATCAAAAATTATTTGCAGATACTTTTGATATAAAAACGATGGAGCCTTGTTATAATTCAATTAAACCAAGAGAAGGGCGAGAATTATTTGTGATGATGCAAAACAAGCCCTCGTAAAAGTTAGAATATTTTAGTAAATTTGATAATAACTACAATTTAATTGAATACTGATAAACGCATATTTGACGAAAAACAATACATGGGGCATAATCGTCTCAGTATTATTTGGAGAACTGTTATTGCCTTATTTTGTTTTGTAGGTTATTATTGGAGCGAAAACCCAAAGCCTGTTCAAGTAGCTATTTTTCGAATTGGTCATTATCCAGCTCTGGATATTCCTAATTCGGGTAAAATTTTCTTTTTATTGGGATTGTTAATTATGATGTTTTCGGCTATGTTAACTTTTATACTTCACACGCACACGCAGGTATATTCAAAGTATTTAATAATTGATGGTTTTTGGACAGCAAGAAGAGTGAAAATAAATTTAGATACTATTACTCATATCAGAAAGAGTCGCTATAAAAAACATATTTTTAGAAGAGCGGTGTATAATCTTCATAGTAGAGGTATTATTCGTTTTTTTACCAGTGGAAATGAGTTTATTGAATTAAAAGACAGTAGCGGGTTTACCTATCGCATAGGAACTCAAAAGGCTCCCGAATTATTCCAAGTGCTTAAAAAGCAATTGAGAGAAATTCATAAAGTAAATCTAAATTAAAAATTATCATACCACTGTCTTTGGCGTGGTATTTTAATGTCGCTTAACATACTTGTTTTTAAATTAATAGTTAAGCTATAACTCTTTCTAAATCCAAATGGCACCCAATCAATTCTGGCTTCCCAGCAGCGTAAATCTCTTCTCACGTTTATGCTAGTGTAACTTAAGTTTTTATTTGTAAAGTCGTATCCACTAGTTAGTCCAAGTTTCCAAAATTTAGTAACGCTCACATCTCCACTAAAATTTAATGTTTGAATATCTTTTAATTTATCTAAAACCTTTGTATAAGTGATGTTATAGTAGATGTTTAAATTCCATGGTAATCTTTCTTGAGCTTGGGCCGTATTTGTATTTACAGCACCTTGTTCGGCTCCATTAGTTAAATCTGGTTTTTTGGCTCTCGATGTGATTGAATTAGAACTAAAAGCAGCGTTGATGGCTATGTTACCCGTTTTGAAATCAGCAATCCTTCCATTTTCATTTAATAAAAATTCTTTAGTTCTATAGCTGCTTTGAATATTGGTTAATGTATTAGTAATTACAGTTGAGTAATAGGGATCAAATGTAGAGCCAAATACCAAATCAAAGTATTTCCAAATTTTGGTTCTTCCTGTCATAGAAACTAAACTCATATTAAAACTATCGGCTGCAAAATTATAGGAGCCAGCAAAACTTAAGTTTTGTAATAAGGTAACTTTATTATACACAAATCCAGTGTCTGTTTTCTTTCTTATTTTAGCTTCAAGATTATTGTTTAAGTTAACACTTAAACTATTTTGAGTTCCTTGCGCTGGGCCACTAAATAAAGTGTTTTCAAAAACCGAGTATTTTGTTTTTAATCGGTTTGTGGTGTCACTAATCACATCTTTCCAAAAACCATATTGTTCTTCTCCAAAATCTGGTCGGTAGGTATAGGCTAAACTAGGAATTAATAAATGTCTTACTTGCTTTAAGCGTTTGCCTTTAAACATGTAATCCATAAATACTTTAGTGGTTAATGACGTATTAAAGTTTGCATCATATCCTGTTTTGAAATTTTTATCGGTTGTTTTTACAATTCTGTTAGTGGATTCGTCTAATGCTTTTTGTGTTGTTTTGGTATACATTACGGCGCTTAAGTTTAAAGCAGGCGTTAATGTAAAGTATTTAAAAACGGTAATGTTGGTTGAAATAGGTAAGGAATGTCTAAAACCATATTTTAAACTGTCACCTACATTTCCTTTAAAAATAGTAGAATCGGCGCCCGATAATGTATTTCTTGCTTCTAATAAATAACTAATTCCAATTTTATCAATGGGGTTTTGCTTGACGCGATTTTCGTTTTTAAATGGATAAAAACGATTGACGTTAAATGTCACCTCTGGGAACGAGATGTTCATTAACTTGGTTTGAGTATTTTGATCATGTCGTGCATTAATGCCTAAAGTTCCTATTTTAAATGTTTTAGAAAAATTGATGTTAGATTGAAAGGTATTAGTTAAATATTGGCCTGTATTTAATGCATTGTATTTGTTGTATTTGGATGTTCTTATGTTAACGTCACTACTAAAACGAACTGTTGGATTATTTTTTTGATCTTGTATATGTCTCCAATTAATGGCAATATCTTTTTGTTTTGAATAAGTACTTGGAATCTCTTTTTCTCCATTTCTAAATTCGGAATACCCCAATGATAAAGTGCCACTGTATTTATAATTAACTTTATAATTGTTTAAGGTTCTTAAGCCCCAACTGCCATTACTGTATATGTCTCCACGAATAGTCATATCCGTTTGTTCGTTAATTCCCCAATAAAATCCACCATCTTTTAGGTAAAACCCTAAAGCTTCACTATTGCCATAAAAAGGAATTAAAATTCCCGAATGACGTTTTTTAGTGTTTGGAAAAAAACCGAATGGTAAACCCAATGGAGTAGGAACCCCACCAATTTCAAGATACATTGGTCCAGTTACTATTTTGTCTTCAGGAATTATTTTCGCTCGTTTTGCTTTAAATATGGTTCTTGAATCTTCATATTCACAGGGTATACATTTCAAATTTTTCATGTAAACCACATTATTACTATCCTTTTTTACTTCGCTCCCTAATAATAATAGATCGCCTTCTTTAGTCATAATGTCGTAAATCTTACCTTTTTTAGTTTTAAGATTATAAATCATTTTACGGCAAGTAATCTCTTGAGCACCATCTTTAAACACAGGAGTCCCAATATTTTTACCTAAGCTATCAGTTTTTCCATAGGCGGTAATAGTATTTTTGTCATTATCAATCTCTATAAACTCAGATTTTAGGTTCATATCTTCATATTGAACAAAGCCATCTCCAAATAAATAGATTTTATTACCCTTGGTTTCGTATCTTATAGAGTCTCTGGCGTTATAAATAATAGGATGTTCAAGAGGCTCAGAGTCTTCTTCTGCATCTAATGTGTCAATCGTAACTTGGGGGCTTATTGAATTATTTGGAGGATTAACAGGAATAGTTTTTTGGCTTAGGTCGGTTTGAGCCAAAAATGGAGTCGTACTTATTAACAACAATAAGAGTAAAAAAAAGATATGTTTAACAGTATTAATAACGACTCGGGACTAAATTTACCTAAACTTACAAAGCTAACAATTACTCGTTTAATTGGTAGTTATTTTTTACAGATATGAAGATAAAAAAATATAATATTTTACTTAAAATATTACTGATTCCGGTACTTATAGTTTTTATATTTTCTTCATTTTATACTCATAAAGACGATCCTAAGCGTAAGGTTAAAATTATTGTGATTGACCCTGGACACGGGGGCAAAGACCCTGGTTGTAATGGAGTTAGTTGTAAAGAAAAGGAGGTGGCTTTGGCAGTTGCTTTAAAATTTGGAAAGTTAATTGAAGAAAATATAAAAGATGTTAAAGTAATCTTTACCCGTAAAACGGATGTTTTTGTTGAGTTGGAGGATAGGGCTAAGATTGCTAACGAGAACAATGCGGATTTATTCATTTCTATTCATTGCAATGCTGCCGGTAAGCCTGTGATGATAAAAGATAAGAAAACGGGTAAAATGCGTGCAAAAACTTTCAAGAATTCGAAAGGGAAGCTTATAGTAGTTGAAACAGCTAACCCAGAGCCTTATGGTTCAGAAACCTATGTGATGGGGTTAAAGAATGAAGAAGGGAAAATGAAAGTAGCCCAACGAGAAAACTCGGCCATGTTATTGGAAGATAATTACGAAACAAAATATCAAGGATTTGACCCAAATAGTGAGGAAAGTTATATTATCATGAGTAATTATACCTCAAGTTATGTGATTCAAAGTGCTGGTTTGGCTATGAAAATTCAAGAACAATATTCGAAAAAAGCGGGTAGGGTTGATAAAGGTGTACATCGACAAAGTATATGGGTATTGTGGCGAACTTCCATGCCAAGTGTTTTAACGGAAATAGGGTATTTAACTAATCCACAGGAAGAGAAATTTTTAGGTTCAGAAAAAGGACAAACTTATATAGCAGCCTGTTTGTTTAGAGCTTTTAGAAAATATAAGGATGAGCAAGAAGGAGTAAAAAAAACATATAATGATGATATTGAGAATCAAGTTCCTTTGGAAAAAGAAAAATATACAATTGCTGAAGTGAAGGATGAAAAGGCAGAAGAGAAAACAGAAATAGCTGCTGAAGAAGAGGTTAAAAAAGAAAACAAGGAAGAAGAGGATAAAGAAAAAGCAATATTAGAAGCTTCGAATAAAACTAATGCCGATGCTGAACAAAAGGCAAAAGAAAAAGCGAAAGCAGAAAAAGAGAAAAAAGAATTGGAAGCAGCAGAAAAATTAGCGCGAGAGAAAGCTCAAGAAATGGCTCGTATCGAAAAAATGAAAGCCGACTCTTTAGCAGAAGTGAAAAAACAACAGGGGAAAGCAGATGAGTTAGACAAAAAATACAGACAGCTAATCACAATGGCTGATTTGAATTTAAAGAATAAAAATTACAGCGAAGCAACAGATTTATATCAAAAAGCAAACGCATTAAAAGAGAATAAAGATGCGTATGCTTCTAAAAAAATAAAAGAAATAGAAGCATCCATAAGTTCAACTGCCGTAAAAACAAATACTATTGCCGAAGTAAAAGAAACAGAAAAGCCAAAAACAGAAGTTAACAAATCGGGTATTTTATTTAAAGTTCAATTTGCCGCAACGGACAAAGAAGTAGATACGAAAGTTAAATTTCCGAATGTAACAGAAGTATGGTTTTATAAAGTGGGTGCTGTCGTAAAATATACTTCTGGTAATTTTAATTCATTTGATGCTGCCTCTAAACATCAAGCTAAATTAAAAGAGTTAGGTTATAAAGATTGCTTTGTAGCTGCCTTTAAAGACGGTGTTCGTTTGGATATTAATGAGGCTAAAAAATTAACTCAGTAGAAAAGCTTTAAGCTTGTGCTGAGCGTAGTCGAAGCATCTGCCAAACTTTTTGCTTAGCGTGTGCTAGCGGAAGTGTTTTTGTGAAATTAATGAAACTCTTGGTAGCGCAAAACTAATTTATCTTCTGAGATGAAGTCCACATGAAATGAATAAACTCTAGTCATAAAAAATCCACCTTCAGAATTGTTGCCATTTGCCATTTTTACAGTTAGTCCAGCACCTGTCTTAATTTTCTGAGTTATTTTTACATTTTTTGAAGCTTCAACAAAATACCAAGTCGTGAATACTGTATCTTCTAGAGCAGCGGTCTTTTTTAAAGTGATGATTCTAAGCGTTTCATTTTTATTAAATTTAAAATTACTAATCAATGAGTCTTTAATTGATTCGTTTGGCTTTTTAAAAAAAGTCATTGTAGAATTTTGTTGCGATTTGAAAGGATCCTTAGAATACCATTCTCCGATTAAATTCTTTGCTTTTATTTTCTCTAGCTCTTGCTGCGAGATTAATGATAATGTTGTCAACATAAATATTGATGCAATAAATTGTTTTTTTAGTAAAATCATATATTAATTGTTTTATTTTTTTAACATTTCCGGTAACGGATTGCAGCTATAAGAAGTGCGGGATTTGAAACCGTTTTCTACCGAATAGCTAATAACAAAGCTAAATGTTTACCAGACATTTGCAAAGCGAAAATTAATAAATTGTCTACCGCTTTTGCAAAAACCGAAGCAGAATGCCCAAATGGGATTTAGGTTGTGTTATAGGTTTTGGGGCACACAATGCTTTACACAGTTTCGTCACTTGGGTTAATATATTTTTCTTTTACCAAATAGTGTCGCCATTCTTCTTTTGTATAGCCACAAATTCCACCCATAGTTCCATTTCCAAAGTCGCTGTCTTTTATGTCACTAAGTTTGATTATGAAATCACCTTTAGGTCTTAAATTTATTTTTAACCCAAATACTGATTCAATGTTTATTTCTCCTTTTGAATCAGTTTCTGCATCAACGAAAAAATGATTACACATAAATTGTTCTGTCAACCCACTAACAAATAATTCACTTACGTTTTCAATTCGAATTGTCGAAGTAACACCTTTTAAATTCGTAGAATGTCCAAATAGTTTTTTCTCTCTTGTGACGTTTTCAAATGCTCGTCTTTCCACTTCAAACTCAACATAATTGTCAACCAATTTTAAGGTCTCAATGCTTTGCAAAGAAATGCTTGAGTCAAAAAATAATACGTTAAATATATGTAGTTGGTTTGTCCGGAAAGTATATACCATATTTGAAATTTAATTGTCTTAGGATTCGTCAAGCCCCATTACCTATAACTTATATATAGTATGGTTCTAATATTGTATTTTTCGCAATATTACACCAGTTTTTATCCTCTTACTAGTTAAACAAATTTAATGTTATTCTCTAAAACTGTAAAAATTTATTAAGCCCTTGTCAATTCTATGACAGTAATTTCAGGCCAAATGCCTAGTCTACCTGGATAGCCTAAAAAGCCTAAACCACGGTTTACATATAAGTATTGATTATCTTGTTTGTATAAACCTGCCCAGTGTTTGTATATGTATTGCACAGGACTCCATTTAAAACCAGGAATCTCAATGCCAAATTGCATACCGTGTGTGTGTCCGCTTAAAGTTAAATCAATATCATTATATTTTGCTTCTTGACTTACTTGTACATCCCAATGAGAAGGGTCGTGAGATAATAATATTTTAAAAGGATAAGACTCTGTGCCGGCATGAGCATTATCTAGTTTTCCGTAACGAGGAAAACGTAAGTTACCTCCCCAGTTTTCAATGCCTAATAAGGCAATTTTTTGTCCATCTTTTTCAATGGCTACGTGCTCATTCATTAATAAGCGCCATCCTGCTTGTGTTTGAATATCTTTTAATTTATCAAGATTAGCAGTTTTGTGTTCTGGTGTTTCCCATTGTTTGTAATCACCATAATCGTGATTCCCTAAAATGCTATAAACTCCATGCGGCGCTTTCAGCATCTTGTAGGCATCTAAATGTGGTTCGGTTTCAATAGCTTCGTTATTGACTAAATCACCTGTAAAGAAAATAGCATCTGGTTTTTGATCTAATACAATATTAAATGCTTTAATTAATGGCTCAGGGCTCATAAAACTTCCGCAGTGCATATCGGATAGTTGCACAATTTTAAAACCTTCAAAAGCCTCTGGTAAGTTTGGTGAACTCACTTTTACTTTATGTACTCTGTATTTGTAGGCTCCTCTAACCATTCCGTATAAAAACGAAACAGCTGGAATAACTGTAAATGTTACCGCTAAATAACTTAAAAACTTAAGTCTACTAATTTGTTGCACACCTTCTTCAATACTCTGTTTTGGTGCTTTATGAAATAAACTTGCAATCCATCTAAATAAACGAATGATATCGTCGATTAATAAAAAAGAAGAACCAATTAATTTACATACAAATAAAATAAGAGCAGCTGATGAAATAAATCTCAGCATGTTATTCCATTCTGGTGGCGGATAAAACATAGCTACGGAACTAATTAAAATATTTATTCCAGCTAAGCCATATGCTATCCACAAAATGATTTTTCGCTTTTGTGGAGTGTAATCAACGCTAATAGTTTTAAGTGCTTGTAAAAAGTACAATTCTACTAAGACAATTAATATAAAGAAAATTAAAAATCGTATGAACATAATGTATAATAACAAAGCATCAAAGGTATTGTTTTATAACATTTAGCCTCATATCAAGGTGTTATATTTCACTAAATGGTATAGAAATTAGGTAATTAGTAGATGACTATCGGCGAGTTGTACTTTTTTTACTTTTTGTCCCAATTCCCTTGGATAAAAATTGTTAATTACTTCCAAAAATGTTAATCAATTTTCGATGAATAGAAAACCAAACTACAATCTAAATATTACATTTGGCGCACTATTTAATAATTTAAAATTAATAAAATGAGCAAAGAAGTATATATCGTATCAGCTGTAAGAACTCCACTAGGTTCTTTTGGTGGAACATTAGCAGGCGTTTCTGCTACAAAATTAGGAGCAGTAGCTATTAAAGGTGCTTTAGATAAAATTAAATTAGACCCAGCATTGGTAAACGAAGTGTTTATGGGGTCTGTGTTACAAGCTAATTTAGGACAAGCTCCAGCTCGTCAGGCAGCTAAGTTTGCTGGTTTACCTGATAATGTAAACTGTACTACAGTAAATAAAGTGTGTGCTAGTGGTATGAAATCTATTTCATTAGCAGCACAAGCAATTATGTTAGGCGATGCTGACATTGTTGTAGCTGGTGGTATGGAAAATATGAGCCAAGTGCCTTTTTATTTAGAAAACAATCGTTGGGGCGCTAAATATGGTAATGGAGTAGTAGTAGATGGTTTAGCAAAGGATGGTTTAACAGATGTATACGGAAACGTACCAATGGGTAACTGTGCTGATATGTGTGCTAAAGAACACAACTTCACTCGCGAAGATCAAGATGCATTTGCTATTGAATCATACAAGCGTTCGGCAGCAGCTTGGACAGCAGGTAAGTTTGCTGAAGAGATAGTGCCAGTTGAAATTGTAACTAAAAAAGGAACGGTTTTATTTGCTGAAGATGAAGAATATAAAAATGTGATGTTTGATAAAATACCGGGTTTAAAACCAGTATTTACTAAAGATGGAACTGTTACAGCGGCTAATGCTTCAACTATGAATGATGGTGCTGCGGCTTTAGTATTAATGAGTAAAGAAAAAGCAGAAGCTTTAGGTTTAAAACCTTTAGCTAAAATAAAAGGGTATGCTGATGCTGAACAAGCACCAGAGTGGTTTACAACTACACCTTCTATTGCATTACCAAAAGCGGCTGAAAAAGCTGGTTTAAAAGTGAGCGATATTGAGTATTTTGAATTAAACGAAGCATTTGCTGTAGTTGGTTTAGCTAATATGAAATTAATGAACTTAGACGCAAGCAAAGTAAACGTAAACGGTGGTGCGGTTTCTTTAGGTCACCCATTAGGTTGTTCTGGAGCTCGTGTTATTGTAACTTTAATTAATGTCTTAAAACAAAACAATGCTAAGTTTGGTGGTGCTGCTATCTGTAATGGTGGTGGTGGTGCTAGTGCTATTGTAATTGAAAATATGTAATTGATATTTCATTCATAAAAAAAGAGGCTGTCTCAAAAGGGCAGCCTCTTTGTATTTTGTCACATCGAGCGAAGTCGAGATGTCTTATAAGCAATGTGTTTTGTTCTCGACTACCACTTCGACTACGCTCAGTGTGACAGCTCGAATTGACAACTAAATTTGACTTTAGAGACAATCTCTTTTTATTTTTTGGTAATAATTAAATAGCTGGGAGTAACTTAGCTTTACATTCTCCAAAACCAATTCTTACAGTATCATTTTGGCAATAACCTCTCAATATAACCGTATCGTTATCGTTGATGAATTTACGTTCGCTACCATCGTTTAATTTTAATGGTTTTGTTCCTTTCCAACTCAATTCCATCATACTGCCATATTCGTGAGGTTCAGGCCCACTAATAGTTCCGCTTCCCATCATATCACCAACATTCACATTACAGCCATTAACCGTGTGGTGAGCTAATTGCTGTTCCATTGTCCAATACATGTATTTGTAATTTGAGTTACAAATAACAGTTTCGTTGCTATTTTCTGGTTGAATAGCAACCTGTAATTTAATATCTACATTTTTATCCCCAGTGTATTCTAAATATGGGAATACCTTTGGTTCTTGAACATATCCTTTTGTTCTATATGGTTCTAAAGCATCTAACGTAACAATCCAAGGAGAAATAGTTGAAGCAAAGTTCTTTGATAAAAATGGCCCTAATGGAACATATTCCCAGGTTTGAATATCACGTGCACTCCAATCATTAAACAATACCATTCCAAAAATATAGTCATCTGCTTGTTCGGTACTAATGCTCGATCCTAATTTACTTGATTTACCAATAATGTAAGCTGTTTCTAATTCAAAATCTAATAATTTACATGGACCAAAAGTTGGCACTTCAGCATCCGCTGGTTTCATTTGTCCTTTAGGGCGATGAAGTGGAGTACCGCTAACCGTAATACTACTGGCGCGACCGTGATATCCAACAGGAATATATTTCCAGTTTGGCATTAAGGCATTTTTTGGATCTCTAATCATCGTTCCAATATTAGTAGCATGATCAATACTGCTGTAAAAATCAGTGTAATCGCCAACTTTTACGGGCAGTAACATTTGAACTGAAGATTGCTGTTTAAAAATATGATTAAACGCTTCTTTGTTGTCTTTAAGTTCATTGTTATTAGTTTCTAATAAATCCGAAAGGCGATCTCTTACAGCTCGTGTGGTCTCTTTCCCTAATTCCATGAAATCATTTAAGAAAGCATTGTTAAACACTTCTTTATTGATATTTAGGTCTTTGAAAAAGCCTCTTTCTGCTAATTCATATAAATCAATTAGGTAAGTTCCTATAGCTGAACATACATGATGTTTGGTGTTTGCGTCTGAATAAATACCAAAAGGTAAGTTTTGAATAGGGAAATCAGAGTTTGAATCTACATTTATCCAAGAAGTAAGAGCTGGATTATTGGCTTTTATGATCATAATATGTTAGTTAAAAAAAGAGAAATGAATATATTTTAAATTAATTAGTTTTTACTTTTAGCGAAATATAAGCCTCGCAAAATTATATATTTATAGCATGCAATTTAAGAAACTTATTCTTCTTTTTTTAATACAATTTTCCTCCATTTTAGTAGGTCAAAATGCAAACGATTTTGCTTTTGTGTTAACTGAAAGATCTGTAAATAAGATATTTGCGGCAGTTGGTGAAATTAACGGAAAAAGCGCATATGAGGTTTTAGGAATTATAAAAGGACATTATAACTGGAAAGTAGTAAATCCTAAAATTAATTTTAAACCCGATAGTAGTGATTTTACTTGTGACGCTAAAGTGGAGGTAGGGCCATTTAGTTATAAATCGCAAGTGCTTGGTCGTGTAAAAATTACCTACGATAATAAATCAAATTTAATTGCCATAAAAATTACAAGTGCAGTCTTTGAATTGTATACTATGGTTTTGGGTAAAAAAATACATATTAAAGATATACATTTAGAAGATTATTTTAAAGATCCATTTGTATTTGAAGGACCTAGAAGTTTTGCAACAGATATGGCTTTTACAATGCCTGACAGCACATTAAAAACAATTTATGTGCAACCAACACAGTGTATTATGAAAGTATCTAAACAATTAATTAAAATATCTTGCGATATTGAGGCGCAGGATAAGCCATTTAAAAAAGAAATTAAAGTAACAACTCCAGTTCAAACAACTGGCACAGGTAATAAAGATACTATTAAGAAGTAATGAAACATTTTGTGAAACATAATATTGCCTACATCCTTATTTATCTAGGGATATTAGTGTATGTAGGAATGATATTACTTCAAAGTGGGAAAGTTGAAATTCATAGAGAAATGAATACTGCAGTGGGAAACCCAGCATTAGATTCTTTTTTTAATTATGTCACTCATTTAGGTGATGGTGCTTTTGCTTTTTTAGTGGCTGTTATTTTTATGTTTTTTAATATTCGTAAATCTGTATATATCATTTTATCGTATTTAGGAGCAGCGTTAGTATCATCTATTTTAAAACATTTGGTATTCGAAGATATTTATCGACCTCATTTTGTATTTCAGTATTTTGTGAGGGAAAAATTATTAGAGGTGGAAGGCGTTGATGTATTAGGATTTAATTCTTTTCCAAGTGGCCATGCCTTATCTGCCTTTGCTTTATTTTTCTGCTTACTATTTGTGAGTAGAAGCCATTTTTTGAAAATTCTATTTTTCATGTTGGCTCTTTTAGCAGCATATAGCCGTGTGTACTTATCACAACATTGGTTAATCGATATTTATGTAGGATCTATTATTGGAGTGTCATTTTCGTTATTGTTTTATATGGTTTTTTACCATACACAAAAATGGCAGCAATTAAATACTACCATTCCTTTATTACTTTCTCAAAACAAAAGCAAGCGTGTTTAAACTATTAAATAATGATATAAAAGCTTACGTCTTTATTTTTATAATGGCTAGTTTACTATTTATACCATTTATTGGTAATATGTCTTTATTTGATTGGGATGAAATAAATTTTGCAGAATGTGCTCGTGAAATGTTGGCATCCAATAACTATTCGGATGTGCAATTGTATTTTCATCCTTTTTGGGAAAAGCCCCCTTTGTTTATTTGGTTACAAGCTATTAGTATGAATTTGTTTGGTGTAAATGCATTTGCCGCTCGTTTTCCAAATGCTGTTTGTGGCGTAATTACTTTACTGGTATTATATAGAACAGGAAAAGAATTAAACGATCAAAAATTCGGTTTGACATGGGCTTTTGTATACGCATCTACCTTATTGCCACATTTGTTTTTTAAAAGCGGCATCATCGACCCATGGTTTAATTTATTAATTTATTTATCTGTTTATTATTTAATACAACATACCAATAATCCAGTTGGTAAATTTGGTTATAGAACTGCCGTTACGGCTGGTTTTTTCTTAGGCTTAGCACTTTTAACAAAAGGCCCAGCGGCATTGTTATTGGTAAGTTTAACGGTAGCAGTGTTTTTTATTTTAGGAAGATTCAAGAAAATTTCTTCCTTTAAATTTATGGCCACTTTTTTTCTGGCATTTCTAATTACAGGACTAAGTTGGTTTGCTGTGATGTATTTAAAAGGAAATGGACATGTGATCCAAGAATTTATTGATTATCAAATTCGTTTATTTAAAACTGAAGATAGTGATCATGGAGGACCTTTTATTTATCATTTTGTTGTTTTATTAATTGGATGCTTTCCGTCTTCTTTATTTTTAATTTTAGCTCATAAAAAATCAGAAGGAGATACTCCTTATCAAAAACATACGAAGAGATGGATGATGAGTTTATTTTGGGTGGTTTTAATTTTGTTCTCTATCGTTCAAACTAAAATTGTGCATTATTCTTCGTTATGTTATTTCCCATTAACGTATTTAGGAACTTATGCCATTCAAAAATTAATGAGTGGTCAATACCAATGGAGAAAATGGTTACATGGATTTTTTGTTGTAATCAGTACATTGTTGGGCGCCGCATTTTTATTAATTGCAGCTGTTCCTATTTTAAAACCGTGGTTAATTTCAAGTAATTTGATTGCCGATTCATTTGCGATTGAAAATTTAAAGGCTAATGTGCAATGGAGTGGTTATGAATGGATTATCGGAATTGTTTTTTTAGGAATAGCTCATTTTAGTTTAGCTAAAATCAGAACAGGAAAATTAAAATTCATTTATTTTTTATTCTTAGGATCTTTATTCGCTGTGTATAGTTTAATTATGTTAGTTGCTCCAAAGGTTGAGCAGTATTCACAGCGCGCAACGATTGAGTTTTATAAGCAATGTGCTTCGCATGGGTTTAATGTTGAAACACTTGGGTTTAAAAGTTACGCTACTTTATTTTATGGAGAACTGAATCCATCATTCAAAAACGACGAATCTTTTAAGAAGTATGTAGAATCAAAAAGAGATGAATATGAAGCTAATCATGTTAATGTTGAGGTATCTTATGGCTTAATTCGCACACATTGGTTATTGGATGGCTATGGTGATAAACCAGCTTTTTTTGTTACTAAAACAACTAATGAAGACGTTGTGGTAAGAGATTGCCCTCAGTTAAAAGAACTATATCGTCAAAATGGTTTTATATTTTATATGAGAATGCCAAATAAAAAGTAATTAATTTAAAAACCAAATACTTCCATTTAAAACACTTGCAAAACTTACCCATAACAAATAGGGTATTTGCAAAAGCGCTGCTTTTTTATTGATTTCGAAAAAGATAATAATCATCGTTAAAATACTAAACCACATAAAAATAATTTCAATAAAGGCTAGTCCAAGTAATTGAAATTTAAAGAAGATAAAACTCCAACAAAAGTTTAAAAATAATTGAATGCAAAAAATAGCAATTGCTTTTTTTCTAAATTCTGTAGAAGGAGTTTGTAATATCATATAAAATGAGATGCCCATTAAAATATAAAGTGTTGTCCATACAGGGCCAAATAAATAATTGGGAGGATTAAAAGATGGCTTGTTGATGCCAACGTACCAATCGGTTATACTGGTTGCTGTGGCAAAGCCAGAGATACCACCAATTAATAATGGAACCGTAATGCAAATGATGAGTTTTATACTATTTTTCATTTTCAAATATTATTCAATGTAACTAAGTTTTGCCATACATACGTCTCTGTCTGTTTTAGCATACGTTAATCTTGCTAAACGCTCCGTTTTATGATAACTATCTAAACCACTACAGGTAATAGTTTTTGCTTTTTCAATATCTAAAAAACCATCATTACATAAACAATCGTTTGGGAAATATACTTGATTTATTTGACCAATTACGAGTACTGTATTATTAGTTGTAATATTAATGCGCTCTTTAAATTGAACTCCTAATTGAATATGACTTTCTTTGACGAAAGGAGCTTTAAAGCCTAATTTATAATCTGGTGTTAAATGTGTAGCGTCAAATTCTGAAATATCTCGAGAATAACGAGCTGATGTTTGATGCGCTTGTTTAAAAATATCTTCATTAATATGATTAATCGTATAAAATCCTGTTTCCATGATGTTGGATAAGGTGTGTCTATCTACCGAATCGGGGCGAGAAATAAAACCTATATATGGAGGGTTAGCGCCAATATGAATTAAGGAATTGAAAATAGCTAAATTAGTTTGTCTAGAACTGTTAGCAGTTCCAATTAAAGCTACACTTTTAAAACCTGATAATGAATTGACGAAAGCTGCACGGTAACGTTGCTCTAATCCCATTAAATCAACAAAAGAAAAATAACGCTGTGTTGTTTGAGTTTCCATTCTTATACTTTTAAGGTAGACATGCCACCATCTACATGTAATATTTGACCTGTTATCCAAGATGAATTTTTAGATAATAAAAACTCAACTGTATTGGCCATATCTTCGGGGCTCCCAATACGTTTTAATGGATGACGATTATTACTGGCTTCTAATTTTTCGGGTGTATTAATTAATTTATCTGCCATTGGTGTGCTTGTTAAGGATGGGGCTACACAATTCACTCTAATTTTTGGAGAAAATTCAGCAGCTAAAGCTTTTGTTAATCCCTCAATTGCTCCTTTACTTACAGAAACCGACGAATGAAATGACATGCCTGTTTGAACAGCTACTGTACTAAATAATACAATAGAAGCATTTTTTGATAGTTGTAAATTTTGGGTGTAAGCTTGTATGCTTTTAATAGCTCCTAATACATTTAATTTAAAGTCATTTTCAAAATCTTGTTGCTTCAATGTTCTGAATGGTTTTAAGTTTATGGAACCAGGACAATACACTAAGCCATCAATAGTACCTTCTAATTTTGGTAAGTCTTCATCAGATAAAATATCATGTTGATAGTAATGGCTAAAAGAAGCATCCGGTAAATTTCTTGAGATAGAAATTACGTTTTCTCTTTCTTTTATCAATTTGTTGGCTAATGCTTTTCCAATTCCTGAGGAAGCACCAATGATAAGCGTTGTTTTCATATCTATTTAACAAAGCTATTCGATAAATGTTTAACCTAAGGTTTATTCAACTATAAGCTTATGGTTAATTGGAGTGCCGTCGATACTGACGCTTAAAAAATAAATTCCAGGACCTACATCTTTTACGGGTATTTCTATTTGTTGATTTCCTTGAGTGTAATTTTTAGGTATTATTGTTTTGACTATTTTACCTAACACGTCTTTTAACGACAGTTCAATTGTTTTATTTTCGTTTAAGTCAAAATTCATAAAAACCTTGTCGTTTGCCGGATTTGGAAATACGATCAGATTTGATAATGATGAAATGTTACTAGCGATATTGGTTGCTGTGCTAATATTAATATCATCAATAAAAATGTTATTAGATAAACCGTTTTCTGATGCAAATCTAAATCTAAACAATACATTGTTTGCGTTTGATATGGTTGAAATATTAACAACTTCTTGATTGAATTGAGAGGAGGAAGGTTGAAAGTTACCATTAACAACACCGCTTACTCCAGCAGTTGTTGAACGAATAGTTCGGATAATTCGTGGTGCCCAACTTATGCCACAGTTTGTAGAAACATAGAGACTTAATATATCACATGATGAAGTTGTTTCGTCTCTTTCGGCTGCAGCCCATTTAAAGGTAAATACAACGTTGGGCATGGCACTAAGATCGTAGGTAGGTGATAATAAATCAAAGGTGGATGCGGGTGATACATTTTCGGAAACAAAAGCACTCTTGTTTCCTGAAGCAGCAGCTAGGCTTGTTTGTTGCCAATTAGTGTTTGAATTAGATAGATTTTTTACCGACCATGTAGTGTTTGGAATAGAAGATGTTTCGAATCCTTCGTTTAAATTGGTGTTTATAGGAGTGCCCAAAACAGTAATGTAACCTGTTTTTATTTCAGGAGCAGAACTGCCAACACTGTTGCTTGCAATTAGTTGTACCGAGTAGGTGCCAGGAGTATTGTAGGTAACAGTGGGATTTTGTACGCTTGATAAATTTGGTGTAGCCCCATCAAATATCCAGTTCCAAGTTAATGGTGTGCCAACATTACTTTGATCAGTAAATGATATCGATTGTCCAGCACAAATAATTAATTTATCTGCTTTAAATAAAGCAACGGGTGCGCATTGAGGAACAGGATTAATACCAGTAGCTATTAAATTACTTGGCGACCCTAAATTATCTCTGCCAACAATGTTTGATTGAACGGCTGCTTCCATACGTGCAGCCTGATCAGCAGTAAACATGGTGCAACAATAAGAGTAGTCCATAAAATTTTGGTAATTTTCTATAACACCAGAAGTGCAATTATCAGCAATTGTTGGGCAACTTAAATAGCCAGGTGTATTGGGCGTATCGTTTACATAATCATCGTTATTACAATCAACGGCACACGAATTCCAACCAAATACATGTAATAAATCTAACCAATGCCCAACTTCATGCGTTAATACATGTGAATGCGATGGGCTAGAGGTCCCCATGGTACCTGTATAAGTATGTAACATCACAATGGCATCTTCAGGAGCACCATAACCCCATGAGCCAGGTAAGTAGGTATAGCCAGCTGCACTAAATCCGCTACTCATAGTAATGCTTTTTACGATATACACATTTAAATACATGCTTGGATCCCAGGTATGTGAATACAAAGTAAATGATTGATCATCCCAATTGGCATCTGTATCAAAATGACGGATAATGCCATTGGTACAATTACCATTTGGGTCGCGTTTAGCTAATTCAAATCGGATAGCCGTTTTAGAAGCTATAGTCTTAAATACATTTAAGGTATTTGCAGTATCGGCATTTAGTTTAGCAAAATCAGCATTTAAAGCATTTACCGCATCTATCACTTGTGCATCCGAAATATTTTCGCTGCCATTTACATGTAATACATGAAAAACAATAGGAATAGTATAATTTGTGGTAGAGTTTAATTTTGTTTTTGTGGAGCTATTTAAAGCTGCAGCTTGATAAGCATCAAACTGTTGTTTTAACTCTGGATGCTTTTTAAAATGAAGATTCATGGCCTCGGTAGATTGACATCTACTAACAGGGGATGGCTGAGCATATAAGATATTAGGAATAATATAGAGGCTAAGAAGAATAATAATTATTTTTTGCATGGTATTTATATTGCTAATTAACTAAGTTAATAATAAATCATCGGCTTAAGAAGAAATAGTTGAAAAATATCCTGATAATATGAGCAAATATTCTCTTATGTTTATGTTCCTAAAAAATAATACATATGATCATTGATTTAAGAAGCGACACGGTTACTAAACCTACAAAGGCCATGATGGATGCGATGATGATTGCGCCTGTGGGTGATGATGTGTTTAACGAAGATCCAACAGTTTTGGCTTTAGAAGAAAAAGCCGCTAAATTATTTGGTAAAGAAGCAGCTTTGTTTTGCCCTAGCGGAACTATGACAAATCAAATAGCAATTAAATGCCACACCGTACCTGGTGACGAATTACTTTGTGATGTCAATTCTCATATTTATAATTACGAAGGTGGTGGAATTTCTTCCAACTCAGGTGTTCAGGCAAAATTATTGCAAGGTGATAGAGGAAGAATTACTGTTAAACATATTGAAGATAATGTCAATGCCGATTATGATTGGTTAACTCGAACAGCATTAGTGTGCCTAGAAAATACCGTGAATAGAGCAGGGGGGAGTTTTTATGATATAGAAACCATTAAGCAAATTAAACAGGTATGCGATAAACATCAATTGCCTTTGCATTTAGATGGCGCTCGTATTTTTAATGCCATTGTTGAGAATAATTATACCACACAAGATATTGGGAAAGAATTTGATTCTATTTCTATTTGTTTAAGTAAAGGATTGGGTGCGCCCGTTGGTTCATTATTAATTGGCACCAAACCATTTATTAAAAAAGCGCGTCGTGTGCGTAAAGTTTTTGGAGGAGGAATGCGACAAGCGGGTTTTTTAGCAGCAGCTGGTATTTATGCTTTAGATAACAATATCACTCGCTTAAAAGACGATCATTCTCGCGCTAAAGAATTAGGAAGTGTATTAAGCTCTTTGCCATACGTAGAAAGCGTAATGCCTGTAGATACTAATATTGTGATTTTTAATTTAACAGATAAATACACAGCGGTGAGTTTTGAAGAAGCTTTAAAAGCTTATGACATTAAATTAGCAGCTTTTGGTAAACAAACGATTCGTTTCGTCACACATTTAGATTTTACAGATGAGATGTTGGCAAAGGTGATTGAGGTGTTAAAGAAGTTGTAATTTATTCTTAAAACAGATAATTATGAAGAGAAATGTTTTGTGCAACATTGCAATTATTGTAGTGATTTTGTTTTCTGATATAGCAAAGGGACAAATTAATCCTTTAACTAATTTTATTGGAGTTGATGTTAGTACGCAGCCTCAAAATGCTAGTTTTAATTATGATTCTTGTTTTATACTAGGTAAAAATCTTGGCATGAGTAGAGTTGGTATTTTTCAAAATTGGACAGCCATTGAAACATCACCAACAGTTTATAATATGACGATAATGGATATTGCTAATATATATTATCCTGCTTATAACATGTCAGTTGATTTAACCATTACTCCAATTCATACCAACAATTTGGAAGTTCCCTCTGATTTAACATCAACCCCTTTTGATAATTCAGTTTTTATAAATCGTTTCAATAGAATGTTGGATAGTGTGAAAGTGCATCTACCAAATGTTACTTTATCCTCTTTAGTTATTGGCTCAGAGCACGATGTGTATTTGGCTTCTAATTCTATACTATGGACACAATACACTAATTTTTACAATGCAGTTTCTTTACACGCTAAAACACTTTGGCCAGGATTAAAAGTTGCTACAGAATTAACTTTTAATGGTATTACAACTCAAAATACATTTGCGCAAACTCTTAATATTAATAGTGATTATATTGGAGTTTCATATTACCCTTTAAATACTGATTTTACTGTAAAACCCGTTTCAGCTATTCCAATTGACTTTGCAACACTTGTTGGTTTATATGCATCAAAACCTATTTGTTTTTATCAATATGGTTATCCTTCAAGTTCAACTTGCAATAGTTCGGATGTGTTGCAAGCGCAGTTTATTTCTCAAACTTTTACAAGTTGGGATACCTATGCATCTAATATTAAAATGATAGATTTTACTTGGCTGCATGATTTAGATATGGCCTTGGTAAACTACTATGGAACTTATTATGGATTAACAGACCCTGTGTTTTTAGAGTATTTACATACCCTTGGAATGAGAAATTGGAATGGAAACGGCTCTGATAAATTGGCATTTACTGAATTGAAATGTCAAGCAAAACAAAGAGGGTATAATACATTGCCTATTAATTGTACAACAAGTTTAAGCGAAATTAAAAATAACGATGACATTGTTTTATTTCCTAATCCAGTTCAAACTATTTTCAGTTTGCAATCATCACAAAAATTAGATAACGTAACTATTGCAATTTTTAATACTATGGGGCAGGCTGTAAAAACTATTTCAAATGTGATCGCTAAACAAATAGCTATTGATATGAGTGATGTGCCAAATGGCTTGTATTTAGTAGAAATCCATTCAGGAGATAAACACATCAATAAAAAGATTGTGTTAGATAGATAAATTTATATTTAAAGAATTTAATTTTTGAATAGGGTAGAATATTATTTCTTTGTCATTGAAGCAAAAAAATATTTTCTTTTTGCGGATCAAAAAGAAACAAAAACTCTTCGTCAAAACGATGTCCACGCTCTCTTTATATTTATAAGATTCGTTACCGAAAAACACTAAAGATTTTTCGGACTCATCTAATAAATATAAATTCACCGCAACTCGCCGCCGCGTTTTGACAGGTCTACGCGCTTTACCCTCAGCTATTTTTCAATTCATCTGTATATACTTTGGTAAAGTAAAACAACTGATTTAATATGCTTTTTTTGTCACCACGCACGTGCTGGCTCAATTGTGTGCAACACAATTGCCCTGTTTCAAGACAAAAAGTCAATTTTTGCCTTTCGAAAAATCAGAAGCTTTTGAATACTTTTGGCAGCAAAAGTATTTTAAAATGGTTTTAAAATAGTTGATAGATTTTTTTTGTTCTCGACTACGCTCGAACTGACAGATGTTTAAATTAAAATTTCACCTGCAATTTCAAATTCAAAGTTCGGCGTGTTAAGTAATTAGGTACCGCATATTGTCGATTAGTAACATCCGTTACCCAAGTATAGGAAACCGTATTATCTACTTGTAGTAAATTAAAAATTTCCACACTAATAAACATGCCTTTTAAATAATGAAACGGATTCTTTTTTGGTAAAGGTTTATCTTCTTTAATAATTTGATAAGCAAAGCCAATATCAACTCTTCGATACGGAGGCATTCTAAATACTTGTTTCCATCGCTCATGATCTGGTGGACCAAAAGGCAAACCTGTTCCAAATTGCATATTTAAATACATTTTACAAGAAGGTAGTTTAGGAATATAGTCCTGAAAAAACATGCCAAAAGTAATGCGTTGGTCGGTAGGGCGAGGAATGTAACCAGGGTAAACAACAGAACTATCCACTGCTTTTGTGTTAAAAGTATAACCGTTTACAATGGTATCTCCATCGCTATTAAAGTAAGTTACTTTTCTGTCTCCGCTAATGTTTTCCATGGTTTTTAAATAACCAATCGTAGCCCAAGATTCAATGCCTTTAATAAACTCTCCATTAATTCTTAAATCAATACCTTGTGTGTATCCAATAGAATTGTTGGTAGCAAAGTATCTAATACGAGTATTGTCAATTTCATAAGGAATTAAATCCTTCATTTCTTTATAGTAGCCTGCTAAAATAACTTTAAAAGGTCGGCGCCATAATCTAAAATTATAATCACCTGATAGTAAATAATGAATAGATTGTTGTGCTTTAATGTTTTGATTTATTTTTCCATCAAAGCCGCGCATCTCTCTGTAAAAAGGAGGTTGGTAATAGTAACCCCATGATGCTTTAAATACTATATCTTTTTTCCAATTAGGTTTGTAGGATAAAGTAACACGTGGCGAAAAAATAGTTTGCTTATTAAAATCCCAATAATTGGCACGCACACCTCCTGTTAAGGTGATTAAAGAAGAATCTCGCAATTGTTTACTATAGGCATATTGTAAATAGCCTTGTATACGATTACTCTCTAAATTTATTTTTGATTTTACAACATCTAATAAATTAATTTCGGTTGAACTATATGGAGCTACATAACCAGCCGAATCAACCATGCGCCATTCGCTTAATTTATCGTTAATGATTTCATGTTGATAACGAGCGCCCCACAATAATTCGCTGTGGCTACCTACTAATCGAGTTCCTTTATGTTCGATATTATAAACCGAAGCATCAATTTGATTTCTACCATTATTTAAAAATGTTCCAACACCTCTGTTAAAAGCAACTTGTCCAAAATTATCTTTGCCGAAATCAGCTTCTAATTGATCAATGTAGTATTGCCCTTGAACGGTATATTTTTCTTCTTCTTTAGCTTTGTAAGCCGATGTGATTAATTTTAATTTAGTGCGAGAGTTAGGTTTAAAGGTAGTTGATAAACCTCCCATCATGGTATTGTATTGCATCAACTCTTGTCCGTCAAAAAATATAGTCAATTTAACAGCATTGTTCACTGTACCAAATGTTGTTTCTCTGCTAGCTGGCACAACTAAATATTGATTGTTGGCTACGTTTCCTAAAAATTCAATGCTCCATTTTTCGTTTAAGGTAAAGGTTAAAAAAGTTTGCACATCATAAAATCTAGGACGATACTCGCCTTTAGTATCCATGCTTTTTAATAAGTAAGTATTGGATTTGTAACGAGAACCAATGCTCCAGGCTACGACTCTGTTTTTTGAAACTCCTTGTAAATGAAGGCTGCCTCCTAACAAACTCCCACTCACCGTACCGCCAAACTTTAAAGGTTTTTTATAGGTAATATCTAATACCGACGACATTTTATCGCCATACTTAGCTTCAAAGCCACCAGCCGAAAAGTTAATACTACTCACCATATCTGGGTTAGCAAAACTCAACCCTTCTTGTTGCCCGCTTCGTGCTAAAAATGGACGATACACTTCAATATCATTCACATATACTAAGTTCTCGTCAAAATTTCCACCACGCACTGAGTAGCCACTACTTAACTCATTATTACTACTCACTCCAATTTGTGTTTTAATGATATCTTCGATATTACCACTTGGACTAGGGATGTAAAAAATATTTTTAGGATCGATGCGGGTAATTTCTGTATTACGGTTTTCGGAAACAATATCTACTTGTCCAATATTGTTTTTAGTGGTAAGTCGAGGATTATAGATTTCTTTTTCACCAGCTTTTAAAGTGAATTTTTTATTAATCTGGTTATAGCTAATGTTGTAAATAGAAAGAGTAATTTCTTTATCAGCAGGAATGGCAATTGAAAATTTACCGTTTATATCCGAAACAGTATTAATTGATCCATTTTCCAACACGGCGATTTGAACTTCAGGAATGCCAACCCCATCTTCATCTTTTATGGTACCCGAAATAGTAGCGGTTTGTGCGAAACAAACTGCTCCAATCAAGAAAAGAATAAAGGTATAATAATGTTTTTGTAGCACAGGTTAAATAACGAGCTTAAGCTACAAATATTGCAAAAAGAAATGGAATTGTTGCCTAAAACAAGGCTTTTTACAATAAAAATCCCCCTGCTATTTCTAACAGAGGGATTTTTTGTCACTTCGAGATGTCATCCTGAGCGGAGTCGAAGGAGAAGTCGAGAAGCGAGAACAATTAAAGCTACGACTTCTTCACCACCACACTCACCACCGAACTGGAATTCCTAATAAAAAGTGGACAAAATTCAGTTAACATTTAAGCTGCATTTTTTAGG
>Ga0066412_1000214_pt1 | contig 26560 bp, 21 predicted proteins | sample LakWasMet16_LOW5_2_FD_59499 | JGI IMG/M metagenome (GOLD analysis project Ga0066412, IMG submission 59499) | Freshwater sediment methanotrophic microbial communities from Lake Washington under simulated oxygen tension - Sediment Metagenome 16_LOW5 | ecosystem: Environmental > Aquatic >... | reverse complement strand
ATAACACCTGCATCAGCAAATAAATAAGGCATTAATTTAACACTGTTGTTTAGCTTTTTAAAATTCATAAATTTAAATAATTCGCCAAATTCAATTTCTGTACTAGCAGATGCTCCTGTAGTTCCTTTGTAATTATTAACGATGAATCCATTTTCATCTTTTCTAGCTAATACATATCCTGAGTAACCTCTTAAATTTAATCCGCCTCCAGCAGTAAAGTGATTTGTCATGGCTCCATAATCACCCCAACTTGGAGGAATAAAACCATTTGAACGCGTATACTTATTATCCATTAAATCTTCTGGATTTGATCCAGAAACGAATAACATAGATTCGTCAGCTAACATGGTTCCAAAACCTAATTGAGCAAAAACACGCGTATTAATATTAATTTTACCTAAATCATTTTTATTAACGGCTGTGTATTGTAAGTTCGAATAATCATAGTCACGCGTTAAGGCACTTGCTCTCATGTTTAAATTCATAAAACCAGAACCTCGATTGTAGTTGTAATTATGATCAATTCCAACATTTAAGTAACTATTCATTTTTTGAATTTGCCATTCTTTTTGGTTAATTAAATACACCAAGTCATTTGGCATATCACGCACCATGGCTTTGTACTGAATATAAATCCTGTTTTTTTCGTTATTACTTTTCTTTTCAAAACCAATTAATCCACTTTCTAATCCGTCTAATGATTTTAAAGTAAAATAGATGTTCGATTTTTTAATAAACTTAGCCGTTGAAGTTCGGTAGTTTAATAAGAACGAAAATGTATTATAACTATTTATTCTTGTTGTACTATCTAAGTATGCTTGTCCCATACCAGAACTAAACCAAGCGGTTACATCAAATACATGCTTTGTGTTCATATAACCTCCATTTAAGTGAGCACCAACTTTTACGCCGTCATATCCATTGTACCATAAACTTGGGCGGGCTTTAATTTCATAATGTTTCCAATCTAAAGGATTGTAAATTTTTGAATCAAAAGTTACATTTACTCTGTGATGTTTTACGTTGTTCATCATATCCACATCAGCTAAACGACGAGAAGGATCGATGATGACATTTTTTAGTTTAGCATTTAACTGAACTTTAGCAACGTAGGTAGGTTTTACTTTTCCCCAACCAATCCAACGTGGTAGTACATTTGATTTTACCGGTTTTTCGAACCAAGTATTAGGAATGTGATACATGTAAGCCGAATCGTTTTTGTCAATCACCGCAAAGTCAATTGGCATTTGCATATCACCTTTACGTTTAAACTTAATTAAGTATTCGCCTTTATTTTTACCGCGTTTTACACGACCAATTTTGTAATCAATTTTTTTAGTGGTTTCTAACCATTGGTCAAAAAACCAATTTAAATCAACCCCGCTATATTGTATAATTGAGTTTCTAAAATCTTCAGGATAAGGATGTGCAAATTTCCATTGATTGAAATAATTTTGCATACACTTATCAAATAAGTAACGTCCTAATACATACTCTAAGTTTTTTAACATAGCTGCTGTTTTAGTGTACACAGCTCCGTAACCGCCTCCATGACGAATGCCTCCATTATAATCGTCGCTATGCGTGTTTAAGGTCACTTCTTCGCCACGAACAGTAACTGCGTTCATATAACCATTATAAATTTGGTCATCTAAAATTCTGTTTTGTTCGGTAAAACGTTGAACGTATTTGCTTTTAGGTTTTTGTTCAATTTTATTTGGGCCATCAATAAATTGATATGTATCAGCTGTATAAAACTGAGTGAAGCCTTCATCTAAAAAGGCACGATATGTTTCGTTATTACCAACCATTCCAAAAAACCAATTGTGAGTCATTTCATGAATTAGTAAATCTCTGTAGTTAGGATCATATCCTCCATCTAAAGTTAGCATAGGATATTCTACGCCATCTTGTGCATCAGCACAAATCATTTTAGGATAGTGGTAAGGTCCAATGTTATATGAATTGACATCTAATACTTTTGCAATAAATTGTGGACATGTTTGCCAACCTGCAGCATGGGGTTCTTGAACTAAAGCCACACACTTAATGCCTTGCCACATATATTCTCCAATACGATAAGTTGGATCGGCAGTTAATGCAAAATCGTGAACGTTTAATGCAGAGAACTTCCATGTTTTATTAGTACCATCTCTTTTAATGATTGTACTTGGTGCTGAGTTCCATGGTTTTTTGGCGAAGTTTGCAATGTCTAATTTTTGACGTAAGGTATCAGGTAATACTTCTTTTTCGTTTTGTAAAACACCTGTGGCATCTAATACATAATTATTTGGGATAGTAAATTCTACATAAAAGGAACCAAAATCCCCGTAAAATTCATGGTCCATGTGTTGATCTGTATCCCAACCCATTTTACGGTCGTAAACAGAAATACGAGGATACCAATGAGTTACATCATAATGCTTATTGCCAAAAGCATTAAATAGTTTCATTCGGTTACGAATAACCTCTTTGGCATAATAGGTTTTAAAATCTAAATCAAAGGTAATGGACTCGCCTGATTTTAAAGGGCGCTCTAAATACACTTTCATCACAGTGTTATCTAATTCTGTTTTAAGTTCGGTATTGCCATTTTTAATACTAACTACTTCTGTACCTTTTCCTTCGTTACGGTATTTGTTAAACTTTAAATGGTAATTGTTATTCTTGTATAAATCAGCTAGATAAGAGTCTTTTGTTTGAGCGTTATTATAAAGATGAAAGTATACAATGTATAAATCCTTTGGGGAATTGTTCCAATAGGTTAATTCTTCGTGTCCAGTGATGATATCAGTAGTATCATTCAAAGTTGCTTTGATAGTATAATGCACATCTTGTTGCCAATAGTCGGCAAAAGGTTTGCGGTTTTTCCAATACAGTGCATTGGTTGTAGAGCGATAATCAATATATTCGTTTTGCGCTGAGATTTCTGAAATAGAAATGATGCTCAAAAGTAGGAGTAGGGATAATTTCTTCATATTGGATAAATAACCCTTAAAGATAGGGATTTTATAGAAGAAAAAAAGGTTTTTTTGACCAGTAAATAAGGTTAGAATTGTGCTTTTAAGGATAAAAATTAAGACCCCATCAACTCCAAAAACTTCTCTAATGCCTTTCTTTTATCCGTATCTAAGTTATAGGAAATTTTATTTTTCAAATAGTCTAAAGCTTTATCACCTAAAGCTGAATTTGGTTTCTCAATCACCGATTCTTCAATATGATTCACTCCGTAGGCTAAGGTTTTATTGAATTCAGATATGAAACTTTCTTCTAAAGGCACATTACTTACCCAACATGCAAATACAAAAGGTAAACCAGTGTGTATTTGCCATTCTTCTGATAAGTCATATTGATAAGCGTAGTCAGTTAAACCAAAAGTTCTATCACCAATAATAACAGCGCCTGTTGTTCCTGAAATTTGTTGTTCAAAACCTTCGTTGGCATTTATAAACTGAATGTTCTTTTTCCAAAAATGTTTATTTAAAACCTGAACTAAAGTTACTGATGTTTTTGATTGATAATCTAATAACACATGAGTTAATTCTTCTAATGGTTTTTCGGAAAATAGCTTTACGCTGTCTACCTTACCAACTGCTCCAATGCAATAGTCGGTAATAATATGATAGTGATCTAATTCAGGTAAAATAGCCACAGGAACCAGGCCAATTTCTACTTGTTTGTTTTTTAATTTTTGAGCGCACACACTAGGGATATCTAACTCTAATGTTATTTGTGATAAAAAGTTAGTGTGATTAATTCCATATAAAAATGGCGTGGTGTTATAATAGTTAACTATGGATACAGAGTGTTGCATGTATTATATAACAGTTTCTTTTTGTTTTAGTTCTAAAAAACTAAGAGTTGCTCCAACTACGGCTAAAGCTGGACCAAACATTAAACCAATAAAAAAGGGTAGCCACATAAATACTGTGTAAATAAACCCTATACCGCAAGCTAAACCAATGTTTTTACGAGTAAATTTTACACTTTCCGAAATAGTCATTTTGTGTCTTTCAAAATTGTAATCCAACATCGTAAATCCAATAAAGTACCAAGAAACAAGTATTAATAAAGGCCCTGTGATAATTACTAATGGAGGAAATATTAATGTGATAATAAAACCTAGGGCAATAAAAAAGTATTCTAATAACATGTTTCTTAAACTCATGACTATGCCTCTGCCAATATCTTTCATTAATTGAGGAAAGGTAAATGGATAATTTTGCCCATTGGTTTTTTCTTCAACCGATTCGGATAATAAAGCAAATAGGGGAGAGAGTGCTATTAAAACTAAGTACTTAGTAAAGGTGCTTGATACAAACCAAAAGATAATTTTAAATATCCAGGTCATTATAAAACTAAAGTAACCAGTTAAAAAAGGTTTGGCAAATGATAAAATTGCTCCAGAATCAGGGATTTCCTCAAAATTTAATTGTTGACTTAAGTAGCTTGCAAGCTGAGATGCTATTTCGGCAAATAACCAAATACTGCCTACCCACATTAATAACCATAAACCTACCGAATAGAATAGATAAGGCCACAGTCCTTTTTCGAAAAGCAAGCTAAAGCCTTTAAAACTATTAGAAATGGCTTTGAAAAATCCTGTAAAGAAATTCATGTTTTTAGGTTATAGAAAACAAATTTAACAGATTATCAAAGAACATGATTATAATTATGGTTTTTATAACATTTTATTTTCATACTTTTGTTAAAATATTAAATCATGAAAACTACAATTGCTATTATTTTTTTAGGCTGCGCTTTAGCAGTAACGTCTTGTAACAAAAAAGATTGTAACAAGCCTGACGATAATCAAAAACATGAATGCTCGCAAACAGATGATAATTCATCTTCTGCAACAAAATAATTTGTTCTTAATTATATAAAAAAAGCCCGATAACATATAGTTATCGGGCTTTTTTATTTCACAGAAAGGTTATTTTTTAATTATTTGATAGCTTCCTAAATATTCAGATTTATTATATACTCTAAATAAATATAACCCATTTACTTCACTATTTATTGTAATTGGTGATATATTGTCCAATATATTCCATTCTTGAATTAACATACCTAATGCATTGTACATTTCTATTTTAACATCTTTGTAATTATTGAGTTGGTTTGAATTAAAGGATAATTGATTTGTGCATGGATTAGGATAAAAATAAAAATTAACTATTTGATTGTTTGTTTTAAGATAAGTTGTTGGTTGAAGATCGAAAAAAAATAAATAATTTAAATTATCAGGTCCGAAAAAGGTAACACCTCCCGACCATCCTTTACTATTATTAAAGTTTACAGTTGTATGAGCCATATTATCAATGTTTGTCCAATTTTGGCCCCCATCAATTGAAACAGATGAACCTATATTTCCAGTTTCCCATCCAGCTGAATAATAAGTATTTGGATTGTTTTTATCTTCTGTAATATCATTTTTGTAAAAGATGCCATTATAAACTAAAGCACTCCAAGTTATTCCTCCATCAGTTGTTTTTATTAAACTTATACCATTTGAAGCCAATCCATTTAAACTATCTCTCATGGCAATATTTGAAATTTTATTTAAGCCTGTATTAAATACATTCCAAGTATTACCAAAATCAAGTGATTTATAAATTCTTCCTTTATTAGTTCCAAACCAAATAATGTTATTATGAATGTCAAAACAATTATCTACACCTTTTTCGTTTATATTGTTTTGGGGTATATTTGGCGAACTTATCCTATTCCAATTGGCTCCTCCGTTAATCGTTTTGTAAATTTCCCAATATCCTGTATTTGAGTCTCCCACGCAAATACCGATGTTCTCATTATTAAAATGAATAAAATTTATATGATTTGTAGGCCCCGTAAAACTTGCGGATGATTGGATAACCCAATTTAAACCGCCATCAGTTGTCTTTAAAATTTGAGAATAAAGTAAGGAGAATCCACTGCCTATGCCATGTTTATTGAGTGCTGCCCATACAGTATCTTTATTAATAGCAGAAATTGATGTAATATCTTTTTGCCCACCAGTTGTAGCAATTGCTCCATATGTCCAATTTATTCCTCCATCTATACTTTTAAAATAATAGTTTGAGTTAGAAATACCTGAGGTATCAAATGATGACGCCCAAACTACATTTGATTTTGGACTTGATAAACTTTTTACGCCTAATCCAACTGATGTCGTTTGCAATGCCATTGATAGATTCCATTGCGCATAAATATTATTTATAACTAGTAATCCAATAATTGAAATAATAATTTTTTTTGTCATATAATTGTCTTTTTAGGCGTGTCTCAAAGATAATAAAGCTTTTAGGTATTAATTTTTAGATTTAATAACTGGTTTGATTTGAACGATAAGTGTCATGAATTTTAATATAAGTGGGATTTGTCATCAAAAAAAGCCCGATAACTATATGTTATCGGGCTTTTTTATTAAGGATCTATGCTTTTGTTCTCGACTTCGCTCGAACTGACAAGCTTAGAGGCAAGTATATTAAGCTAATGCCTGTTTTAAATCTTCAATTAAATCTTCAACATCTTCAACGCCAACACTTAAACGTAATAAACTATCAACTACACCAGCTTTATCACGTTCTGCTTTTGGAATTGAAGCATGTGTCATAGTTACAGGATGATTGATTAAAGATTCAACACCTCCTAGAGATTCAGCTAATGAGAATACCTTAAAAGAAGAAGCAATTTTAAAAGTATCTTCTAATGAAGCGCCTTTTAATACAATCGAAATCATGCCACCAAAATCACGCATTTGTTTTTTAGCAATCTCGTGGTTAGGATGATCGGTAAAACCTGGCCAGTAAATTTTTTCGATACGAGGATGTGTTTTTAAGAATTCAGCAATTTTACGTCCATTAAAACAGTGGCGCTCCATACGTAAATGCAAAGTTTTAATACCACGCATTACTAAAAAGCAATCCATTGGTCCAGGGTTTGCTCCACAGCTATTCAAGATGAAATAAATTTGCTCATGTAATTTATCGTCATTCATTACTAAAGCTCCCATCACCACATCGCTATGTCCGCCTAAGTATTTAGTTACAGAATGCATCACAATATCAGCTCCTAGTGATAAAGGATTTTGTAAGTAAGGGGAAGCAAATGTGTTATCAACTGCTAATATCAAATTATTTTCTTTAGCTATTTTAGAACAAGCTTCAATATCAATAATTTGCATAGTTGGGTTAGTAGGTGTTTCTGCCCAAATTAGCTTGGTATTAGCATTGATGTATTTTTTAATGTTATTAGCATCCGTTAAATTGATAAAATGGAATTTAATACCATAGTTCTCGTAAATTTTAGTAAACATACGGTATGAACCACCATACAAATCATCACCGGTAATGACTTCATCGCCGGGACGTAACATTCGCATGACTGCATCTGTTGCTCCCATACCCGAACTAAAACAAACACAATGTTTACCTCCTTCTAAAGCTGCAATGTTTTTTTGTAAAGCATCGCGAGTAGGGTTTTTTCCACGAGCATAACCATACCCTTTATTAGTACCAGGAGATTCCTGAACATATGTAGATGTTTGGAAAATAGGTGTCATAATAGCACCTGTTGATGGATCTGGATCTGCACCAGCATGTATAGCTCTTGTACCGAATTTGTGTTTTGAGAAATCTGCCATAAGAAATTAATTTTGCACGAATTTAGAATTATTTGGGATTGTTTTAGCGATAATTTATTAGTAATTTTAACTATCAAAAATTTTTATAACATATTCTTGTTCTGCTCTTTACTTTTTTTAGGCGTAGCCTGCAAAAAAGAAACAGAAGATCCTCCTGATTTGGGATATGGCTATGCGCCAACCACTTTGGGTAAATTTGTGGTTTATGATGTCGATTCTACTGTTTATGACGATTTTAATATGGATACCACGTATTACAAATATCGTATTAAAGAAAAATTAGAAGAAGTTTTTATTGATAATCAGGGTAGAGAAGCTATTAAATTGGTGCGCTACATTAAAAAGTACAATGATACAGTGAGTTATGATAATATACCTTGGACAATAAAAGATGTATGGAATTATACAAAAACTAATACCACATTAGAAGTAGTAGAAGAAGATATACGTTTTACCAAATTAATTTTTCCTGTTAATGATGATGCCATTTGGAATGGAAATGCTCAAAATACAATTGGTGAGTGGGATTATACCTATGATTATATTGATAAAACAGAAATAATTAATGGGACTAAATTTGACAATGTATTATTAGTGATTCAAAGAAAAGATAAAAATAACGTACTCCATCGAGAGTATTTTATAGAAAAATATGCTAAAACTGTGGGTTTGGTTTATCGAGAAATAAGAGATTTATATTCAAATAATGTTGTGTTTGGCGTGCCAGTTGAACAAAGAATAGAAAAAGGTGTTATATATAAGTTAACCTATGTTACTCATGGATTCGAATAAAATAAAAACAATCATATTAGCATTTTGTGTGTGCTTTACTTTAAATTCTTTACAAGCTCAAACCTTTACAAAGTATTGGGTTAAGTTTAAAAACAAAAATGGTTCGCCTTATACGATAAGTAACCCAAGTGCTTTTTTGTCGGCTAAATCTATTGCACGAAGAACAAACCAAGGAATTGCAGTTGATTTAACTGATATTCCTGTTAATCAAACCTATATTAATCAGGTAAATGCAACGGGCGCTCAAGTTTTACAACGTTCAAAATGGATGAATGCGGCTGTTGTTAATGTTTCAAATCCTTCACAATTATCAGCTATTAATAGTTTAACCTGTGTTTTAAGTACATCACCTGTGGCTAAATTGTATAAAACAACATTTGATGAACCAATCAAACCAGTAGCTAATTCTTTAAAAACAGCAACTCCTTCAACTGCTTATAATTATGGTCAATCTTTTACTCAAGCTAATCAAATAGGAGCTGATTGTATGCATAATAAAGGTTACAGAGGACAAAATATTTTAATAGCAATGATTGATGCAGGTTTTTTTGAAGTAGATGTTAATCCTGTATTTGATTCGTTAAGAAACGAAGGAAGATTAATGGGAACAAGAGATTTTGTTCAAGGTAATAGTTCTGTTTACGAAGATAATTTACATGGAGCCAACTGTTTATCATTAATGACTGGTAATACTCCAGGACAATTAATTGGTACTGCTCCAAAAGCAAAGTATTGGTTATTACGTTCGGAAGATGCAGCTACAGAAAAAATTATCGAAGAAAATTATTGGGTAGTTGCCGCAGAATTTGCGGATAGCTTGGGAGCAGATATGACAACAACTTCATTAGGATATACTACTTTTGATATTTCTTCTCAAGATCATGTTTATTCAGATTTAAATGGAAAAACATCTGTTGCATCAATTGCAGCAACAATGGCGGCTCGTAAGGGAATTTTTGTTTTAAATGCCGCAGGTAATGAAGGTGGTGGTTCTTGGAATTATGTTGGAGTGCCAGCAGATGCAGATAGTATATGTACTGTAGGTTCTGTAAATGGAAGTGGAGTACACTCTGGGTTTAGCTCAGTAGGGCCAACGGCTGATGGTCGTATTAAACCAGATTTAAGTTCAATGGGTGAGGGGTCTTATGTTTGCAGTCCTGGTTTTATTTTTGGAGCAGGAAATGGAACTTCTTATGCTACTCCAATTTTAGCAGGTGCTGTAGCTTGTTTAATGCAGGCTAATCCTACAAAAACTAATATGCAAATTTTACAAGCTTTAAAATCATCTGCGTCAAAATCTACAAATCCGGATAATGATTACGGTTGGGGAATACCAAATATGTGTATGGCAGATGCTTTTTTGAATCCTGTATCTGTAAATGAAGTGGAAAAAATAACAGGTTTTAATTTATATCCTAATCCAGCCCAACACTTCATTAATTTTTCATTAAATCAAAAACCAGAATTGGTTCAGTTAAGAGATGTTTTAGGTAAGGAGATAGAAGTGTCTTTTACAGAAGGCCAATCTAATCAATATAAAATACAATTTAATAATTTACCAAAAGGTGTTTATTTTATTTCTATTAAAACAACTGAAGGATTAATTAATAGCAAGTTTATTAAGGAGTAGTTTAATCAACTGTAACTTAAATGATTTTTAGAATAATTTAATCTAAAAGTTGAGATTAAAACCAATGAAATCTATCGTTAGGGGATGCGATAGATTTAGCTAATTTACCGTACGGAAATCTTACTTTAACTCCAGCTGTGTAACATACATCCATAATGTTTATGGCTTTTTCCTGTCTGCCCACTCGCATTCTGTAATCTAAGAACAAGCCTAAAATGCCAAAATTATGCTCGATTCCAGTTCCTAAGTTTAATCCTAACCATTGATTTTTAACGGTGCTATTAACAGGGTAATATTTTCTTAATCCAAGGTAGTCTGATTCTCCAGTAAAAAAGCCTGTATATGTATTATAGCTTAGCCCTACAAATGGATAGAGCAAGGTTTTTTTATTAGGAAATTTGGCTAAAATTTCAAGATTTGCTTCAGTTGTATTTGCTTTTACATCAAGCCATGTTGGTTTGATATTAGTTGGCTGAAAATGAGTGTATAAAGCAGAGATTCTAACAAAATTATTTATTTCATAAATAAAGCCTCCGCAATATCCTGGTTCGTTGTTTTTGTCTTTAATATTACGAGCTAAATAAATAACACTTAGATTAAACCCAGCTCTTAAACTCCAGCGAGTATAGGGTCTTTCTTTTTCTGCTTTTTTAATAGCAAGAGTTGGTGTTTTGGCTGTGGTTTTTGCGTTAATTTTATTTTGAGCGCATATTACATTTGAAAACAATAAAATTGTAAATAAAAAAATGAATATGAAATGCTTTTGTAACATGATATAAAATTAAGTATAATCCCTTCAGTTAAATGATTGAATTAATAACTGGCAGTATATTTATTATAAGTGGCAAGATTTAGCGTAAAACTGCTCCTAATTTCTCAGTATAGGTTTTAATTAGTTTCTGCATCACATTATCAATTTGCTTATCGTTTAGTGTTGCTTCTTCATCTTGTAACATAAAACTAACAGCGTATGATTTTTTACCTGCTTCTAATTTATCGCCTTCGTAAATATCAAATAAGTTAACATCTTTCAAAAGCTTTCGCTCTGCGTTAAATGCTAATTCTTCTAATTCTTTGTACGTTACTGTTTTATCTAACAATAAAGCCAAATCACGACGCACAGCAGGAAATTTAGGAATCTCAGTAAACTTTAATTTTGTTTTACCTACTAAGGATAATACATTATCCCAATTAAAATCTGCAAAAAACACTTCAGTGTTTACATCTAACTTTTTGCAAATAGTTTTATCTACTAAGCCAAAGCTTACTAAGTGCTTATTTTTTTGAGAATAAGATAAACCGTAACTAAAATTAGAATCGCTTAACTCGCTGATTTTAAATTTAATAGATAGTTTATTTAAAATAGATTCTACACTTGCTTTTAAGAAAGTAAAATCCACTTTATTATTTTCTCCATAAGGATTTTCAGGATATTTACGTCCTGTAACAAATAGAGTTAAATGTTTGGTTTCAGCATATTTGAAGTCTGTGTCTACTTTTTCGTAAGTTTTTCCAAATTCAAATAATTTTAAATCGGCTTGTTTACGATTAATGTTGTATGATAATGTTTCTAATCCACCAAATAACATGGTATTTCTCATCACATTTAAATCGTTGCTTAAAGGATTTAAAATTTTAACTAAAGATGTACCATCTGGATAGTAAGATTCTTTAGTTAAGGATAGGCCCATCATTTCGTTATAACCAAATCCAATTAATAAATTTGCAGTGGTATTATCTGTTGTGGTTGCTTTTTCTCTATCAGCATAATTTGCTGAGAATTTAATTTGAGTGCTTTCTTCAACGTTATTATAACCATAAATACGCATCACCTCTTCAATCACATCCGCTTCGCGAGTCACATCTGTTTTGTATTGAGGAACTGATAATAATAAACCATCGTTTCCTTCTTTGGTAATGGAAATGCCTAATGAGGTGATAATATGTTTAATGATATTTTTATCAATATCTTTTCCAATTAAGGATTGACAGTTATGATAAGAGAAAGCCACTTGAAAGGGTTCTAATTTTTCAGGATAAATATCTACAATATCCATACTTAACACACCACCAGCACATTCAAAAATTAAGGCGGCTGCGCGTTTTAAAGCCGTAATAGTCATTTCGGGATCAGTTCCACGCTCAAAACGGAAACTACTATCTGTTTTTAAACCATGTTGTTTACTTGTTTTACGAACGAATGCTGGATTGAAATACGCTGCTTCTAAAAAGATAGCTGTTGTGTCATTACTTACACCGCTATCTAAACCACCAAACACACCTGCCATACACATTGGTTCATGTGAATTACAAATCATTAAATCGTTAGCTAACAAGGCGCGTTCAGTGCCATCTAATGTTTTAAACTTAGTGTTTGCTAAACCAGTTTTAACAATGATTTTATTGTCGGTAATTTTATTTAAATCAAAAGCATGTAAAGGTTGCCCTAAATCATGTAACACAAAGTTTGTGATATCAACGATGTTGTTAATTGGACGTAAGCCAATTGCTAATAAATAATTTTTTAACCAATCAGGAGATGATTTCACTGTAATACCCGAAATCACTAATCCACTGTAGCGTTTGCAAGCATCCGTATTTTCAATGGTAATGTCTACTTTATTGATGTTACTAGCTTCGGGTAATTCAAAAATATTATGAAGCTTTGCTTCGAAAGTATTAGTATTATTTTTGCAATTTAAAATAGCGGCTAAATCTCTTGCCACTCCATAATGTGAAGCGGCATCAGCACGGTTAGGCGTTAAGCCAATTTCTAAAACGTAATCTTCTTCTAATTTAAAGAACTCAGCAGCTGGTGTTCCAACCACGGCATGGTCTGGTAAAATCAATATACCATCATGGCTATTGCCTAAACCAATTTCATCTTCCGCACAAATCATTCCTTCACTTGCTGCACCACGGATTTTTGATTTTTTAATTTCAAAAGGTTCGCCAGTAGTTGGATATAATTTAGCTCCAATCATAGCTACTAATACTTTTTGCCCTGCAGCTACATTTGGCGCACCGCACACAATATTTAATAATTCGGCAGCACCAACATTTACTTTGGTAATGCTTAATTTATCAGCATCTGGATGTTTTTCTTTTTCAACAACTTCGCCAACCACAATTCCTTTTAATCCACCTTTTACGCTTTCAAACGCTTCAATACCTTCAACTTCTAATCCAGAAGAAGTTAGGTGTTCGTCCATTTGCTCAGGAGTTAAATCTGTTTTTATTAAAGTTTTTAACCAGTTGTATGATATTTTCATTGTAAAAGAGTTCTAATATAAAGGCTATAAAAATACAAAAATTACAGTTATAAAACAGGGTAAAAACCTATATTTGCCAAGTGGCAGAAATAGGCAAAGACATATCAAAAGCCAAAGTTTTTTTGGAAAAAGAACAATTAGTAGCTATCCCAACCGAAACGGTTTATGGTTTGGCTTCTAATGCTTTAAATCCAATTGCTGTGGCTAAGATTTTTGAAGCCAAGGAGCGTCCCACCTTTGATCCCTTAATTGTGCATACATACTCTTTGCAAGAGGTTCACAATTTTGTGACAGGCATTCATCCTTCTTTGTTAAAATTAGCTCAAACCTTTTGGCCAGGACCATTAACCTTGTTGTTGCCTAAAAAAGACATCATTCCCAATTTAGTAACATCAGGTTTAGATAGAGTAGGTGTAAGGATCCCAAATCATCCATTAACGCTAGAGTTATTGTCTCAACTAAATTTTCCATTAGCGGCACCAAGTGCTAATCCTTTTGGATATATCAGTCCAACAATAGCTGAACATGTGGATAAGCAATTAGGTCCTAAAATTCCTTATATCTTGGATGGCGGTTCTTGTGCAGTTGGTTTAGAATCAACCATTGTGGGTGAAGAAAACGGCGAGATTATTATTTATCGCTTGGGGGGATTATCCATTGATGATATTGAATCAGTGGTAGGGAAAGTATCTGTGCAATTAAATCAATCCAGTAATCCAAAAGCACCTGGACAATTAAAAAGCCATTATGCTCCCAAAAAACCTGTTTATATTGGTGATGTGATTGAATTACAAAATACTTACGCTAATAAAAAAATTGGTGCTATTGTATTTGGCGATGATATAAAATTGAATGAAACCATAACAGTAAAGAATTTATCTTCTTCAAAAAACTACCAAGAAGCCGCTGTGAATTTATTTTCGTTTTTACGAGAATTAGATGAAGCGGATGTAGATTTGATTATCACCAATTTATTACCCGAACAAGGCTTAGGTTTAGCTATTAATGATAGATTAAGAAGAGCGGCGGCGTTGTAGTTTGTGAGAACTGCGAAGAAGGGTGTCTTAGCAGTAGCTTTTATTTTTTATAATGCTCGGTTATTTTTGCAACAATCTCTTCTAGTTCGATTGTCCTGTCAATACTATTATTGTTGTCAAAATCAAACAACTCAAGAAGCGAGTTCAGTGATTCCATTTTCCACGCGTCTTTGTCTACGGTAAGAGTATTAAGATACCTATCTAAGTTGTCGTACGTTAATTTGTTTGGGATTACTTTTTTTAGTTCTGAAACAATTTCGGCTGGCTCTTTTAACTCTTCGGTCGGCCAGTCAGTTAATGCTTCTAGTAAATTGTCTGCTGCAAGTTTAAAGCTGTTATCAGTCTTGTCGGTCTCAAGTACGCTAATTAGTTCGTCAAAAGTTATGAATTGATATTTGTCTGTATTTTTCATAAAGTTACTGCTAACTAGTATATATGCCTGATTTTTTCATCCATATACAACCAAATGTAGGAAATATGTCTGATTTTCCCATCATTATAGTTTTCTTTATTTTTTCTCAAGCTACTGTTTTATTTCGTTGGATTCTTCTTTAATATTCATTTTTCCTTAACTCTTTGGTGTTTTTTAATCCTTAAATATTCCTTACCTTTATCTCATTATGTCTAAGATTACAGTTGCCATAGATGGTTATTCTTCGTGCGGAAAAAGTACGTTAGCAAAAGCATTGGCTCAAAAACTAAACTACAATTATATTGATACTGGCGCGATGTATCGCGCGGTTACTATATACTGTTTAAGAAACGATATTATTAGAGATTCTGTTGTTGATAAGACAAAATTAATTGAATGTTTAAATGAGATTGAGGTTTCTTTTGTATACAATACTGTTACTAAAACATCCGAAGTGTTTTTAAATGGAGAGCATGTTGAGAAAGAGATTCGTACTATGCAAGTGGCTAATAACGTAAGTGCTATAAGTTCTATTAAAGAAGTGCGTGAGAAAATGGTGATTTTGCAGCGTGAAATGGGCAAGAGTAAAGGCGTTATTATGGATGGCAGAGATATTGGTTCTCATGTATTTCCAAATGCAGAGCTTAAATTATTTATGACAGCTGATAATGATGTGAGAACTCAACGTCGTTTAGATGAATTGATGAGTAAAGGCGAACATCATAGCTTTGAAGATGTGAGACGTAATTTAGAAAAACGGGATCACGATGATACCACTCGCAAAGAAAATCCTTTAATAAAAGCCGAAGATGCTGTTGTTTTAGATAACACGGATATCAATAAAGAAGAGCAATTAAACTTTGTATTAAAGTTGATAAACGATTTATTATTGACAAAAGACGAGTTTAATAAGCCTTTAGCGAAACATTAATCTATCAGTTTGATTTATTATGATACAAATAGTTCATCGTTTTTTAAGGCAAACGAAAATTATTGTTTACCAATAGAACAATTATTTAGTTCCCTTAATATATCCTGTGAAGGTTATTGTAATAGTTGGGGATATGAAATAAGAACTTCATATATTAAAAGTAATATAACTTTTGATTTTACATTTTACAAAGAAACTATCAGGAAGGGAGGGATTATGCCTATTGATTGTCCGATAATTGAGGGATTAGACTTAATTGTAAAGCCTTTTAATAGAACTCACAAAATTTATTTTCAAGAATCTAAATTTAAACGGTTATTTATGTCTAAATACCGTAAAGAGATTGTTCCGTCTCCTTATTATTTTTCAAGCAATGTTGTTCTTCCAAACGAAGTTATTAAATGGGTTTCTTTATTTGAAACATATGAGATGTATTTACTAAAACTAAATAATGGTAAATTAGTTGTTGAAATCAATCGAAGAGAAGAAGATCCTTTAATATTGATAGAAGAATTAGAAAAAATGATTAAGTTTTATATTTAATCTATTCTTAGATCTATACTCCAACCATTTTTTGCTTTTCGTAGTCCCAAACTTTTAGTTTAAAACAAGCAATGATATCTTTAGGTTTTAAAGAGGTTGTTTTAGCTGTACGCATTTCAGGAATAGCATCCCACACTTCAGGTAAACGATAAAATGGAATTCTTGAATTCATATGATGAATATGATGATAGCCAATATTTGCTGTTACCCAATGCATAAAAGGATTTAAAGGCATGTAACTTGAAGAATCTAATGCAGCTCCTTCATAAGTCCATTCTTCATTACCTACAAATGTTACAGTAGGAAAGTTATGTTGTGCGTAAAACATATAGCTTCCCATAGCGCCAGAAATAAAATGAGGAATGGCGCATAATAAAATCCATGTTTGCCAACCTAAGAAATAAAATACCGCTATTTGATAAGAGAAATGAAGAATTAACGCAATTAACGAATCCATATTTTTACTGAATCGGTTAATCATAGATTTTATGCACATGCCATACATAAAGGCAAAAATATAACCGAACATAATGGTTAATGGATGACGGATAAATAAGTAATGAAATTTTTCGGATTTTTCACACTTGTCAAATTTTTGCTTGGTGTAAATAGGGAAGGAACCAATGCTTGCACTAAATAATTTGCAATTATTTTTATGATGGTAATCGTGACTAGCGCTCCAAATACCAGAAGGTGCTAACACATAAAATCCAAATAAGGTGAAAATAGCGGTTGCTAATGGTGATTTATCTAATATAGCTTTATGTTGATGGTCGTGATAAATCACAAATAGCCTCACAATCACTAAGCCGGCAAAAATACTACAGGCTAGTTTTAAAGTCCAATGAAAATTGTAAACGGTTCCAAATAAAGAAGCGACTAAAATTAATAAAGTTGAAATAGTATAATACCAACTTTTTGCACGGTTTTCTTTGGCAAAAGGTTTAGTTGCTAATATGAGTTGTTTTCCTTGTAGCATTTATGGTGTAAAGATACCATGTAAACCGAGTTTTTACAAAAAAGTTTACAAAAAAAACACTGACTTTTGCCAGTGTTTTTTTAGGGGAAATGAATTATTATTTAGTTTTACTCATTCCTTCGGCCATTTTCACAGCTTCGTATAAGTTAATAATACCACCAGTTTTTGATAACTCTTTAAATTCAATCATTTCATCTTTTGAACCAGGCTTAATTACCTTTTTATCTTTATAAGTTTTTACAGATGTTTTACTTAATATTTTAATGATTTGTTTAGGCGTTAAATCAGGGAAATAAGATTTTAATACCGCCGCTACACCAGCTACAACTGGAGCAGCCATACTTGTACCGCTAGCATCTTTATATTTATTTAAATCAGGAACTGTTGAATGAATCTCTACACCTGGTGCAAAAAAATCAACTGTTTTTTTACCATAATTACTAAAAGGAGCCGCAATTTCATCATCTGGTTTCCAGCTTAAAGCACCAACGTCAACAAAATTAGAAGGAGTTTTTCCATTTTCTAGTTTTTTGCATGGGTAATGAATCACTTCATCAATATCGTCAGCCGCATTACCAGCAGCGTGAATTAATAAAACACCTTTACTTTCAGCATATTTTACAGCATCATCTACTACTTTTTTACCAGGAGAATATTTTTTTCCAAAACTCATATTTAAAATGACTGCTCCATTATCAACTGCGTATCTGATGGCGTTTGCAATATCTTTATCTCGCTCATCACCGTCTGGTACACAACGAACACTCATAATTCTTACATTATCAGCAACACCATCAATACCAATTCCGTTTTTACGAGTAGCGCCAATAATACCAGCTACGTGAGTTCCATGAAAAGCTCCAGGGCCTTTGCAATCTCCGTTACCATAATACTTTTCAGTCATATCATTGTAATTATCTCCAACTATAGAACGAGTGTCAGCATTCACATCTAATCTAGAGCCGTCCATTGATGCTATAGCTTCGTTTAATTGCTCTAATAAATCTTCAACTTCCATTCCTGAAGCACCTTGAGCTAAAGCAATCATTTTTCCTTGCTTATCTTTTTGTTCTTTTGCATCAAATGCTTTTATGTCTTCTAAGGTTACTTTAGAAACACCTTTTTCTTTTTTAATTTTTTCTACAATTCCAGAAACAGCATCTCTGATGAATTTATATTGGTTTGCTTGTGATTCAGCTTGAGCTAATTCTTTTTCATAATCAGCTTTAACCACTAACCAAAATTTAAACTCTTTCTTTTCAGCTTTAGATTTCATGTCTTTTTCAGACTTTCCATCATATTTAGTTTTTAAATCTTTGTATACACGTGTTAATTCAAGATTGTCTTTTTCTACGTTTTTTCCATCTTTACTTCCCATGAAATTCCATCCATGAATGTCGTCAATGTATCCGTTTTTATCATCATCAATTCCATTACCCGCAATTTCTCCTGGGTTAGTCCACATCACGTCTTTTAAATCTTCGTGCATGTAATCTACACCACTATCCAAAACTCCTACAATAATAGTTTTTGATTTTTTGCCTTTTAGTAATTCTTCATATGTTCTTTCAGTGCTCACACCATTAACATTGTCTTTGGTAGCATCTAAATTAAACCAGTTATCAGGACGCTTGTTTTGAGCATTAGCTGCTAATGCAAAAAATAAACAAGCAAGGATGGTAATTTTTTTCATAATAATTATGTTTGTTATAACAAGTTTAAGACTATTTATTTGAATTAAACTGTTAATTTTTGTGAGTTGATATAGCTAATGATAAGTGGTTAATTACTCATTTGAGAGATACCCTGTATCAAATCATGTTTTGTGATAATATGAGTAGTTCCCGCTAAATCAGTCATTAATACCGCGTTATTTTCTTTTGTAATTAATTTAGAAATATCTTCCATTAAAGTTTGATCTGTTACAAAAGGAAAAGGTGCTTGCATCACATCTTTTACCGTTTTATTTTTAATAGAACTATCTTCAATTAATTTAGAGAATAAGAAAGAATCGTTTAAAGAACCAACAAATGCATTTCCCTCTTTCACTGGTATTTGTGAGATACCATATTTATTCATGGTGCTTAACGCATCAGAAACAGAAGCATTTGCTTCAACCGTTAATAATTTTTGATTTTTGTGAGAAGAAATTAAATCAATCGCTTTAGGTTTTTTAATCTCTAAGAAACCTCTATCACGCATCCAATCATCATTAAACATTTTTCCTAAGTAACGAGTACCATGGTCATGAAAAATAACAACAACTACATCGCCAGGTTTAAACATATCTTTCATTTGCATTAAACCAGCCATTGCCGAACCAGCTGAGTTACCAGCAAAAATCCCTTCTTCACGAGGAATACGACGAGTCATAATAGCAGCATCTCTATCGGTTACTTTTTCGAAATGATCGATTAAAGCGATGTCAACATTCTCTGGTAAAAAATCTTCTCCAATCCCTTCAGTGATATATGGGTAAATTTCATTTTTATCAATTTCACCAGTTTCTTTTAATTTTTTAAATATTGAACCGTAAGTATCAATACCTAAAATTTTAATATTTGGATTTTTTTCTTTTAAATATTTTCCAGTTCCACTAATCGTTCCACCAGTTCCAACACCAACTACTAAGTGAGTGATTTTACCTTCAGTTTGTTCCCAAATTTCAGGGCCAGTTTGTTCGTAGTGAGCTACTGAGTTTGATTTGTTATCATATTGATTTGGTTTCCAAGAATTAGGAACTTCTTTTACTAAACGAGATGATACCGAATAATATGATTTAGGGTCTTCTGGATCCACATCTGTAGGACAAACCACTACTTCCGCACCAAAAGCACGTAAAGCATCTACTTTTTCTTTACTTTGTTTATCAGTGGTTGTGAAAATACATTTGTATCCTTTAATGATGGCAGCAATAGCTAAACCCATTCCTGTATTACCACTAGTTCCTTCAATGATAGTTCCACCTGGTTTTAAACGTCCGTCTTTCTCTGCATCTTCAATCATTTTTAAAGCCATACGGTCTTTAATTGAGTTCCCTGGATTCGTTGTTTCTACTTTTGCGTATACAGTACAAGGTAAATCTTTAGTAATAGAATTAATTTTTACCATTGGAGTATTTCCAATAGTTTCAAGAATGTTGTTGCTTATTTTTTGATACATTGTGTTGTTATTTATTTTGTGGTAAAAATAAAAAAACAGCGCATATATCCTATGCACTGTTTTTAAAATGTTGGTAACTCTATGATTATCCTAATTTTTCTAAAGCCTTTAAAATGTTCTTTTCAACACGTTCCTGTAAGTTATCAGTTGGGTGTTTAATGAATTTATCGCCACTTACTTTTTCGTATAATTCAATGTATCTGTCAGAAATTTCATTCACCCAAGCCTCACTCATTTCAGGAATTTGTTGCCCCTCTTTTCCTTGAAAACCATTGTCGATTAACCAACGGCGCACAAACTCTTTACTTAATTGTTTTTGTTCTTCGCCTTTATCCTGGCGCTCTTGATAACCTTCTAAATAAAAATAGCGTGATGAATCTGGTGTATGAATTTCGTCCATCAAAAATACTTTGCCATCACATAACCCAAACTCATATTTAGTATCTACTAAAATTAATCCCATTTTATTGGCAATTTCTTGTCCACGAGCATATAATTTACGAGTATAATCTTCTAATTGTATATAATATTTTTCTTCTACAATACCTTGCTTTAAAATTTCTTCTCTGCTAATATCTTCATCATGCCCTTCAGATGCTTTGGTAGTAGGAGTGATGATGGGTTCAGGGAATTTATCGTTTTCTTTTAACCCTTCTGGTAAGCTTACACCACATAAGGTTCTAATGCCGCTGCTGTATGTTCTAGCAGCATGTCCCGCAACGTAGCCACGAATAACCATCTCTACTTTAAAAGGCTCGCACACACGTCCAATAGTCACTACAGGGTCAGGAACTTCTAACACCCAGTTTGGAACGATATCTTTAGTTGCTGCCAAAAACTTAGACGCAATTTGATTTAATACTTGTCCTTTATAAGGAATACCTTTTGGTAAAACCACATCAAATGCACTGATACGGTCGCTAGCTACCATTACTAAGTATTTGTCATCGATGTTATATACATCACGTACTTTTCCTTTGTAAAAGCTTTTTTGTTTAGGGAAATTAAATTTTGTGGCAGTAAGAGCAGACATAGTATTAAATTTTGATGGGCAAATATATAAAACTATTTTATTTGCCTTTTCAAGAGTTAATAACAGTTGTTATTTATCGTAAGGATATTTGATGTAAGTTACCTTAAACGAAGGTTTGAAGGTTGCATTGTTTTTACCACCTAATACAACTCTTTCCAAACGATTATCTCGTCTAATAACAACAGATTTACTCGGATTAGCATTTACTAGATAAAAACCATAGTTAGCAATCGTACCTGAAACTATTTTTTGCATTTGTCGTGCAATATTAAAAGTATATAGTTTGCTTGTTGAATTATAATTACCACCGTACTTCACAAAATCACTAGACTCTAATTGATCCCATACTAATTCTTCTGAACCATCAGAACCACAGGCTAACAATGCTAAATTAGCAGGGTAACCATAATTAGCGGTATAAGGACTTACAATTTCATCTATTTTAATAGTTAATTCTGCTCTGCTAATTGAAACAACTTGAGAATCTGAAAAGTTTTTTAAGTATGGTAAGTATAGTCTTATTCTAGTACCTCCAAAACTATTTAAATATACATTTGAGTTGCCTTTTAATGTATCAGAAGTTCTAGACCCGTAAATTTGATCATATAAGTTTGAAGTTGCTCCAGAAGTATAATTATGTTTAATATGATTAAATCTTAATGCGTCAATACCTCTAAATGTAAATTTAAACGTTTCTCCTTTTGAACTTACAGAGTTTCCATCATGATAATATACATTAACTCCCGAAAGATCATCATCTAAATTGAGACGATAGATAGCACCAGAACCTGGACCTGATAAAGAAGAATTAGAAGTTGTAATATAAAAACCTTTATAGGCATTCAGAAAAGCGGTGTTATTGGTTAGGTTTGAAGTTGTTTGAAGGATATATTGAGCTAAGTTTTTGTCAAAAGGTAAAATTAAACACAGTACACTTCCTCTGTGGCTTATTCTGCCATTGATACTACTTACCTTAGAGCTAGATTTTGATATGGTACTGTTAGTTCTATATAATGAATCTGAAGTTAATTTTTCGTTTAATGTATAAACATCAAACGTTAAAACAGTGGACGTATCTCCTAAAAATTGACCCAAATAGCGAATCACTATTTCAGCAGAATCCAACACTGGGTTTGTTCCAAAAGATACATTTGTTAGGTTATTGGCAATTGAGAAGTTTGTGTAAATACTGGCATCTGTTCTTCCAAAAATAGGATCTTGATTTGAACCTAAATATTTGTATTGGTCATTGTATGATCTTGATGCGTCAACTTTTTGTGTATGCATAAAAACAGAAGCAGTATCAGAAATAGTAACTCCAACTAAATCATTTTCTGGTTGAACATCAAGTCCTAAAACACTTTCATCGTCTTTCTTTTTGCAAGAAAACACAACAGTCAACAACAAAAAAAGTAATCCTATATTTAGTTTGGTCATAATTGGTAAATAAAAACGCATAATTAGTGAAAATTATGCGTTTAAAATAGTTAAAAGTGTATAATTTATTAGTCAGCTAAAACTTCGCTGTCTTCAAGCACTAAATCATAGAATTCGTTATAAGCATCAGCATATTCAGCTTCTCCTTTAAATTCTAAAATTGGTTTCCCTGATTTTTTAGCGTATTTAATTAAATCTTCGTTTATTTTTTCGCTACCAAATGAAATTCCATCAGCAAAATCAATAGCTAATTTCATTAAATTTACATAAGTAGCGTCTTCTAAATGTTTTAGTTCCTTTTTAGTAACTCCATCAATAATAGCTTTATCAATGATTTTTTTATTTAAAGCCTTGGTAAATTCTTCTTCATAAATAGTGAAGATGATTTTAGTATCAGCAAATAATGGATCTTCAGTAAATGCTTTTTTAATATACAATGGAATTAATCCAGTAAACCAGCCATGGCAGTGAATTACGTCTGGAGCCCAACCTAATTTTTTAACTGTTTCAATTACACCACGGTTAAAAAACACAGTACGTTCATCGTTATCGTCAAAATATTTTCCAGTAGCCTTGTCAGTTAAAACAGATTTACGTTGAAAATAATCATCATTATCAATAAAATAAACCTGCATACGAGCTGTAGGAATAGATGCTACCTTAATAATTAAAGGATGATCGGCATTATTGATAACGATATTCATACCTGACAAACGAATAACCTCATGTAACTGATGGCGTCTTTCGTTAATATTACCATATTTAGGCATAAAAGTTCTTATTTCTTTCCCTCTTTCTTGAATGGCTTGAGGTAATCTTCTAGCAATTTTTCCGATATGGGTTTCATCTAAATAAGGGGTAATCTCTTGCGACACAAAAAGAACTCTGGCTTTTCTCATAAATTAGATTTAGGTAGTGATTTTTAAGACAATACAAAAGTAATAAAAAAAAATCCATATATCAAAGTATTATTTAGCTTTGGAGCCTATTATTTCAATAAAAAGGGCTAAAAATGCTTGTATTACATAAAATAGACGAAATTAAGGCTTTCATTTCTCGGGAAAAGGCAAAAAACAAAACCATTGGCTTTGTGCCAACAATGGGCGCTTTGCATCAAGGACATATTTCTTTAATCAATTATTCTAAAAAAGAAACTGATATAACGGTATGCTCAATCTTTGTTAATCCCACTCAGTTTAATAATCAAACAGATTTAAAACATTACCCCAGAACGCCAGAAGCTGATATAAAGCTATTAGAGGTCGCAGGTTGCGATGTTTTATATATGCCTGAAGTTAGTGATGTATATCCTGAAAATGATATTAGACAATTTGATTTTGGATATTTAGATAATATACTAGAAGGCTCTACACGTCCCGGTCATTTTAATGGAGTAGGGCAAGTCGTAAGTATTTTATTGGAAGGAGTAAAACCAGATAAAGCCTATTTTGGAAGTAAAGATTACCAGCAGGTAATGGTGGTGAAGAGTTTAGTAAAACAACTTCAGTTATCTGTAGAAATCATTCCGTGTCCTATATTACGTGAATCAGATGGTTTAGCGATGAGTTCTAGAAATACTCGATTAAGTGCCGAAGAACGAAAAATCGCGGCTTTTATTCCTCAATGGATGCAGGATGCAAATGTAATCACAAAAGAAAAAGGAATAGATAAGGCAAAGCAATTTATTGATGAAAAAGTTTCTAAAGTGCCTGAAATGAAATTAGATTATTATGAAGTATGTGATGCGGAAACTTTAGAATCTATTCAGGAAATTAAACCTAATCAGAAAGCCGTTTCTTTAATTGCGGTGTTTGTTGGTAACATTCGTTTAATTGATAATTGGATTATATAATAATTCTCAACAAAATATTAAATTTGAAACTTTCTAAACTTTTAAACTTTCTAAACATATGTCAAATATAAAACCCGAAGATTTTTTTAAGTCAATTATTGGTCACTGTAAAGAGTATGGATTCATATTTCAAAGCAGTGAAATTTATGATGGATTAAGCGCCGTTTATGATTACGGACAAATGGGAGCGGAGTTAAAGAAAAATATTCGCGACTATTGGTGGAAAGCCATGGTGCAAATGAATGAAAATATTGTAGGGATTGATTCTGCTATTTTTATGCATCCAACTACTTGGAAAGCAAGCGGACACGTGGACGCTTTTAATGATCCATTAATTGATAATAAAGATTCTAAAAAGCGTTACCGTGCTGATGTATTAATTGAAGAACACGTTGCAAAGATTGAAGATAAAATTAATAAAGAAGTTGAAAAAGCAGCAAAACGTTTCGAGAATTTTGACGCAGAGATGTTTAAGTCAACTAACGGACGTGTAAAAGAATATCAAGATAAAATTGATGCAATTAACGAGCGTTTTAAAACAGCTTTAAACGCTAATAATTTAGAAGAAGTAAAACAAATCATCATCGATTTAGAAATTGTTTGTCCGATTAGTGGAACAAAAAATTGGACCGATGTTCGTCAGTTTAATTTAATGTTCAACACTTCTACAGGAGCTGTGACGGATGAAACAAATATTATTTATTTACGTCCCGAAACTGCACAAGGTATTTTTGTAAACTACTTAAACGTTCAAAAAACAGGACGTATGAAATTGCCTTTTGGTATTGCTCAAACAGGTAAAGCGTTTCGTAATGAGATTGTAGCGCGTCAGTTTATTTTCCGTATGCGCGAATTTGAACAAATGGAAATGCAATTCTTTATTAAACCAGGCACAGAAATGGAATGGTATGAATACTGGAAAAAAGCGCGTTTAAACTGGCATTTAGCGTTGGGCTTAGGTTCAGAGAAATACCGTTTTCATGACCATTTAAAATTAGCGCATTATGCTAATGCCGCTTGTGACATTGAGCATCAATTTCCATTTGGATTTAAAGAATTAGAAGGAATTCATTCTCGTACTGATTTCGATTTAAAACAACATCAAGAATTTTCCGGAAAAAAATTACAATATTTTGATTCTGAAACTAACGAAAGTTATGTGCCTTATGTATTAGAAACATCCGTTGGTTTAGATCGTTTATTCCTTTCTATATTATCATCAGCTTTAAAAGAAGAATCTTTAGAAGGTGGAGATACAAGAACAGTATTGAATTTACCTCCAGCATTAGCACCATACAAGGCAGCTATTTTTCCATTGGTTAAAAAAGATGGTTTGCCAGAATTAGCTGAAAGTATTATGAAAGACTTGAAGTTTGATTTTATGCTAGCCTATGATGAAAAAGACACCGTTGGTAAACGTTACCGTCGTCAGGATGCTATTGGTACACCTTTCTGTATTACGGTAGATCACCAAAGCTTAGAAGATAAAACAGTAACCATTCGTCACAGAGACACGATGAAACAAGATAGAGTAGCAATTGCTGATTTACATGATATATTAGCAGAAAAGACAAGTATTAATAGTTTGTTGAGGGCTTTGTAAATATGAGATTATGTGTGTTTTTCATATTTCTATTTAGTTTCAAAATTATTTGTTCCCAGGTAGATAGTTCAAAAGCTGTAGTTTATTTTAAACCAAAAGATGCGATTATTTATTTAGATGGGAAGAAAATAGAATCTAAAAAAGAGTTGAGAACGATTTCAGCTGGTGTTCATTATATTAAAGCATGGGCGCCAAAGTATGAATTGTTTACAGATTCTTTTTTAGTAAA
>Ga0066412_1000212_pt1 | contig 26665 bp, 23 predicted proteins | sample LakWasMet16_LOW5_2_FD_59499 | JGI IMG/M metagenome (GOLD analysis project Ga0066412, IMG submission 59499) | Freshwater sediment methanotrophic microbial communities from Lake Washington under simulated oxygen tension - Sediment Metagenome 16_LOW5 | ecosystem: Environmental > Aquatic >... | reverse complement strand
GCATTGGGCTACCAAACGTACCCTAATGGCAATTTTAATGTAGCCTTACATCCTCAAGGCATTTCAAAGAACTTTTTATAGGCTAAAAATAATACTTTTTTACATCATTAGGTAAAAAAAAGCTTCTAATAAATTAGAAGCTTTTAAACTATTATTTTACTGTCTTAAATTTTGCAATTTGGCGTAAACTTTATCCAATTCTTCTTCCATAAAAGAGTCGGAATAAAACACATAACGGTAAAACGAGGGGCTGTGTGCAGAGTGTCCCGATATTAAACGCACATTAGTTTCATTTAAGCCCATTCGTAACATAGTGGTAATGGCAGTGCGGCGCATGGTGTGTGAACTTACAACATCACAAAAACGATAGTTTGTTTGATGACCCACTTCTTTAAAAATAGTTTGTGGTTGCCCACGTTTGTTGCGTGTTTTTTGAATCTCTTCTGTCCAACCAGCCAACAAGGCAATTTTTTTAATCGCTCTATTAAAGTTTACACCTGATATGGGAGGAAATAAAGAAACCTTGCGGCGGCGGTATTTATGTAATATGGCTTTGGCATACTCTGGCAAATAAATACGCGAATAGGTTTGTGTTTTTTGGGAGCGCACATACACATATGTATTTGCACCTATCACTTCAATATTACTTGGCTTCAAATTTATTAAATCGCTATAGCGCAAAGCGGTGGTGCAACCAAACACAAACAAATCTTTTAGTTTTTGTAAACGCTTACATAAATTGTTTTCAAACTCTTGATTATAAATTAAGAAATGTAATCTTTCGGGCGATAATACAATCACGGGTATATCTTCGTGTGTTTTATAAAATCTTCGATAATATGGGCCAATGTTTACAATCAATTCGCTTTGCAGCCATGCAAAAAAAGCTCTTAATAGTTTCATATTGCCGCCCACATAATTATCAAAGTGATTGCAATGGTTAAATAAATAATCTGTAAAATTTAAATAAAACTTTTTCCAATAATTAGTCTCAATAGTTTTATCTCGCATACTTAGCCGCTCCCAATCTCTAATACAAAGTGTGGTTTGATACATAGTTTGATAGTTTTGAAGATGTTTTAAAAGCGTTTCATAACTATCAATGGTGGATTGACGGATAACAAAACCATTTTTTTGAAGGCGATGGCCTTTCTTCATTTCCTTTATGTATTTAATAAACAAAGGAGTTAAGGGATGACTGTTTTTTTCATAGTGTTTTTTTAACTAAGGTCGGGAGATACAAAACCCTTAATTAAACACACTATTTTATTTTACTTACAGGTCAATGTTGTCAACTATAATTTATTTCTTATTCTTTTTTGCATCTTCAATTTTCTGTAACTCTTCAATATCAGCCTTGTCTTTTAATCTATTTGTCGTCATTTTCGACATGATTAGATGTTTATATTGAATAATAGGGACAGAGATTCCTTCAATATCAGCGATAGTTTTTTGCTTAAAGGCTTCATCAAATTCAACATTGCTAATCCTTGTTAAGCAATCAACTCGTTCTGGTTCTTCCCAAAAATGAAACGCGAGATGTTTTGTGAAATCTAATTGAGAAATGTGTTTAATTCCATCTTTATCAAATTCAAATTCTTCTAATACAGGAATCAACTTTAATTTATTTTCGTTTGATGGTTCAAACCATAAATCCATGTCACCTGTGGTTCTTTTGTATCCATAATAAATAACAGCATAACCACCAATTAATAGAAAATTAACTTGATGTTTTATCAATGATTTTAATAATTCTTGGTGACTATCAGTGAAAATATTCATTCTTTGTCAAAATAAATTTTATTAATCCTTGGTTTTTTCTCTTTAGTGGAATAAACTCTTAAAATTAATTGAACTGTTTCTCTAATTCTATCTACTGGGTCCTGGTTAAGCACATACTCTGCTTGAGCTTCAGCAGCCTTGTCTAAATCGGAGTGGATATGTATTTTCTTAGAATATGACATGACAATTAATTACCTTAAATGTAATTCATTTATATGAAAGTTAAAAGTTAATATTTGTTGATATTAAAAACTTACTTTCTTGCTTAATATAAAAGGGATTTAAATTTCTTTTTTCTTGATAAAAAAGAAACAGGGTAAATATGCAGCGCATATTTGAGCCAGCAAGTGTGCAGGACAAGGCTCTTTAAAAATTTTGCTAAAATCTGCGGATTATCAAGCTGATTGTTCGAAGCGCTTCGCGAACAGCCCGAACAATCTTCACACATTCTTCAGCTTTTGATAATTCTTGATTTATACGCAAATTTTTAAAACGCCATAAATACTATCAAATGTTTTTATTACATCTATATCTACATTAGAAACAATAAACAACCGATGCTAAGGTTTGATTTTGTGAAGCAATAGCTGTAAAATGAATGAAGCTTAGGTATGTGCAAGCGGATTCATTTTAGCATCGGTCGGAACGAATTGCCTATACAAAATCAAAAAGCTTTTTGTTACTTTTTGGCTGCAAAAAGTAAGTAAATGTCTCATAAAAATACTAATACCATTTCACTTTCAAATAAACTGCATCGTCTATTTGAATGGTATTGTCTTTGGCATAAAAGTAAACAGAGTTGCCTTGTTTGGTTTCCGCAAAATATTCGTAACCATAACCATTAAAAAATACATTAGTCACCGTTACTTGTATATGAGCTTGAGCTTTGCTATCAACTACTTGTAATTGATTGGGACGAATATAAGTTTGGTTTTTGGATAACTTGACTTTACTTGAAATTAAATCTTCTTGATCTAAAATAAAATAACGTCCCATTAAAGCCGCTACGTTTTTTGTTTTAGGTTGATAATAAACAGTAAAAGTTGCATCATGCTGAATCAACTTTCCATTTTCCATCACAGCAGTTTCATCAGCATATCGTAAAGCTTCTTCGGGTTGATGAGTCACTAAAATAACAGCCGCATTTTCTTTTTTTATTTGCTGACGGATGTAGGTGAAAATTTTATCTCTTAAGGGTAAATCTAAATTACTAAACGGCTCATCCAATAATAATACCTTTGGAAATTCAGCCAGTGAGCGCGCAATAGCTACTCTTTGTTTTTGCCCAGAAGATAAGGTAACCGCCTTTAAGCTTTTATAGGGAGTTAAATCTAACAAGCGCAATAATTGATTGGCACGTTTTTGTTTATACTCATCGGTATAACCCATTAATTTATCTTTGATGTTTTCTTCAACCGTATGGTTGTCTAAAACATAAAAATCCTGGCTCACAAAACGCATATCTGCATGACCAGGAATTAAGTTATAAGCAGGACCTAAAACTAATTTATTACCAATAGTAATTTGTCCCTCATGTAAATCTTCTAAACCATAAATACATTTCAATAAAGTGGTTTTTCCACTTCCACTTTTTCCAATAATGGCTAAAATTTTTCCAGGTTCAGCAGTCAAAGAAACGTTACTGATACCTTTAAATTGGGTAGAATTAGGGTAATTAAACGCTATTTTATTAACGGATAAGATATTCTTACTTATTGTAGAATCCATTGGTGAATATTTGAACGAAGGTTTTCTCTTTGTATTTTTTACCATCAATACCTGTGGCATTTAAAACGCAAAAGTAAACTCCATCTTTACATGGTTCACCGCTTGTGGTTCTTCCGTCCCAAAAGCCATTAACACGAGTTGTTTCAAATACTAAATTTCCATAGCGATTAAAAATGCTAAAGTCCATTTCAACAATCTCATCTAAAATGGGCTTAAACACATCGTTGATGCTATCGAAATTTGGAGTAAATACATTTGGCAAAAGGATATTTGAAATAGAATCATTTTTGTCAAACATTGGAGTTGTTTGTGCCTTTGTTTGATTGATACAAAACAAAAGACCAATAACAATAAATATGTGTTTAACTTGATTCACTAAATAAATTTACAATTTTAAATTGTTTTTAAAAAATCTAACGTATTAACATTATCTGCAAAATCAAAAATACTTGGTTCTTGGGTGCAGCCTAAAGCAATCGTTTTTAATCCCTTTATTTCAAAATTACTTACAATACATTGCAAATTTGGTAGTAAAGGATTTATCTTTTCAACAAGTGACTCTTGATTAGTGTAATTTTCATAAAAAAGCACCGCAGTAGGGGCATGTAAATTAGTGCTTTCTTTAATCATCAAAAAGTTGTTATCCAAAAACGGAATCAGGTCTAATAAATAGATAGCACGGTTATACTCGTAGTTATTATTATACTTTTTATTATCCAATACATATTTAAAATCGTAAACGGCTTCAAATAGTCCGTCAAATTTATAGCCTTCTGGCACATATATTTTACTCACATTTCGGCAACCTAAGCCATAATAGTCAAAAATGTCTTTTCCTAAACGGGTTAATTCTTCTTTGGTTTCTTTACCGTTTAATATAGCTATTGAACTTCTGTTTCTACGAATGATGTTTGGATATTTACCAAAATAGTACTCAAAATGTTTGGCTGTATTATCACTTCCTGTAGCTATAACGGCATTAAAATTTATCATTTTGCCTTCTGAGAAATTAATTCTAGGAGCAAAGTCTTTTTCAAAATAAATTAACATACCCGCTAAAAAAGGAATGAAAGCAGGATCATCGCTCGATACTTTAATTAAGATGTTATGACCACTTAATAATACAGATAACATATCATGAAACCCAACAGCAGGAATATTACCTGCCATAATAACGGCAACTATTTTAGGATCTTTAGGTTCAGTAATGTTTTTAGAAAATTCGGCTACACTTTTTTCTTCTAACATGAATGCCAGGCCTTTAAGGGCTTGAGCAACGTTTTCGGGAGTAAACCAGCCGTTATAAGAAAATGCTATAGAGGTTAATTTTAGTAAATCGTTATGAAATCGTTCCTCTTTAGGAAGCCATTGATTTGAAAAATGTCGATTTATAAACAGTCCTAATTGAACAAAAGCTTGTTCTCGTTGTTTTAAGGTCATAAAAATTAATCTTATATTTGCAGTCTTAAATTTAAGAACACAAAACTAACGAAAAAATGGCTATTAAAATTACAGATGAATGCATTAATTGTGGAGCTTGTGAACCAGAGTGTCCAAATAATGCGATATATGAAGGTGGTGCTGAATGGCGCTATGCAGATGGAACAAAAGTAAAAGGAGAGTTTACTGGAAAAAATACGGGTATTACAGCTGATGCAAATACTCCTCAAACGCCTTATAGTATGGATGTGTATTATATTGCTACTGATAAGTGCACGGAGTGCGCGGGGTTTCATGACGAGCCTCAATGCGCAGCTGTTTGTCCAGTTGACTGCTGTATTAAAGATGATGAACATGTGGAAACAGAAGATGTTCTTTTAGCTAAAAAAGACAGTATGCATTTGTAATGTTTTACTTATATAAAATAGAAGCCATCTGTTATTTAGCGGATGGCTTTTTTATTGATTTTACATTAATTAAATAAATTTATTTTCAAATGTAATGTCACTTCGAGCGAAGTCGAGAAGCTGTTATTTAAATATTTCAAGTTCTCAAATCCACTTCGACTACGCTCAGTGTGACAAAAAATATTATTTCTGTGTGTTTAAAAACACGTAGCTAACAATATTAGCTCCCATTTTTAAGGCTTTTTCTCTAGCTTCTTGGCTATCTTTATGAATATCATAACTTTCCCAGCCATCTCCTAAGTCACATTCAAAATCATAAAAGCATACTAAACGTCCTTTATAAATCAAACCAAAGCCTTGAGGAGCTTTGTTATCATGTTCATGTACTTTTGGTAATCCTTTATCAAAATTATAGGCTTGATGGTAAATAGGGTGAGAGTAGGGAAGTTCAACTAATTCTAACTCTGGAAACACTTTTTTTAATTCGGTTCTAATAAATTTATCCATCCCGTAGTTATCCGATACGTGAAGAAAACCGCCACCTGATAAATACTTTCTTAAATTTTCGGCTTCTTGGTTTGAGAATACTACATTTCCATGCCCAGTCATGTGAATAAATGGGTAGTTGAAAATTTCGGTACTGCCTACTTCAACAACAGCTTGTTCGGGATTGATGTTTGTTTTAATATTGGTGTTACAGTATTTAATCAAATTAGGGACAGATGTTTCTAAGTTGGCATACCAATCGCCACCTCCACTATATTTTAAAATTCCTATTTGGTAAGATTGAGCAATAACAGAAGGCGTTTTCGCAAAAAAGAAAATGATTAGGATGTAAATAAACTTATGCATTATCGCTTGGCGAGTTTATAGTTTTTCTTTTCTTCGGCAATAGGTAATCCTAAATCAGATACAGTTAATTTATCTTTCACATCAGCATAACCATCAGATATAATTGTAATATCATATGTTCCAGCTGGTAATGCCATGACAAATTTCCCATTTGTGGGGTTTGGTACAAAGCTAAACTCTTCGTTACTCACGGTATTTACGGCTAATATATTGGCAATGTATTCCTTAGGTTGATTTAAAGAATCTCCCAATGTAATATTTCCTAAATACAAAGTTAATTTTTGATCGATGTCGTTAAATTTTACTCGATAGATATCTAAATCACCTTGTCCTCCTGGCCTTAATGCACTAATATAACCAACTCTATTATCAGGTGTTAAACTAATACTTCTATCTTCGTCGGTTGTATTAACAGGGTAGCCTAGATTTTCTGCTTTTGTCCAAGTATTTTCCTCTGGATTCCAAACACTTTTAAATAAATCAAAACCACCCATAGTATTGTGACCTTCTGATGAAAAATATAAGGTTACTCCATCTGTTGATAGATAAGGAAAGTCTTCATGATATTCTGTATTTATTTCTGGACCCATTTTAAATGGTTCGCTCCAATTTCCGTTAGGTAATTTTCTACAAATGTAAATATCAGTTTGAGCATCTTTATCCTCACCTCTTACAAAAAATAAAGTATTGCCATCAGCACTAATGGAAGCAGAGTGTTCTAATTTTTTATTAATATGTTCAGGGAATGGGAGGTATTTTACCCAGACACCATTCTTTTTTGTGGAAGAGTATATGTCGCCATATTTATCAATATGGTCAATATAAACAAGCATTTCAGAGCCATCTGCTTTTACACCAACCACTTGTTCATCTAATGAAGAGTTAATTTTAGGGCCAGGGTTTTCTGCTTTAATCCATTTTCCTGCTTCTACTTTTGAAGTATAAATATCAGAGGCATAATATCCGTCTACTTCAACTCGTCCTGCTGTTTGACCTTTACGTCTCGTGGTGAATGCTAAAAAACTTTCATCTTGGGTAATCCAAGGATAATAATCAGCAAATTCTGAGTTAATTTCTTTTCCCAAATTAGTGAAAGAAACATTAACAGGATTAAGCATTAATACTTTGGCATTATTGCAAATCTCAATTTCTCTATCAGCTATTTTTTTCTTTTTAGGCTCGAGTTCTTTATATTTTTCAAAAGCTTTAATGGCATCGTCAATTTTATTAGCTAGTCTATAAGCTTCTCCTAATTTCAGCCATACATTAGGATCTGCTTTTGGTTCTTTAACACAAAACTCTAAGTACTTAATAGCTTCAGATTTATTGATATGGGTATTTAAATAACATTCAGCAATTTTATATTGAATAGCTGCGTTATTTTTATCTCCTTTTAATATCTCTTTATAGATAGGAAGGGCCATTAAAAAATTATGATGATTGTAATGCTCGTCGGCATCTGCAATATCGTACTTAGCTTTGCCTGGTTGAGCAACCGCTAATGTATACGAAAAACAACTTATTACCAGAAAGTACTTCAACATAATTGGTTACAATTTATAAAATATTTCCAATAATCGTACCTATTTTTTCTGAGAAAGTTTAAACAGGAGTTCTTTTTCTGATTTACTAAGGCTTTCGTATCCATTTTTAGAAATTTTATCTAAAAGAGTATCAATGGTTTGTTGGTTACTTTGACTCTGTTCATGGGCTTTTGCATTTTTGTTGGAGTGAACTACTTTAAGTGTTGACGTTTTTGTTCTATTAAAGAATGTGAACTCAGATATATCCTTTCCGTTTTTAAGCATATATCCAAAAAATAAACCAAAAAATGCTCCTCCAAAATGTGAGATTTTACCTCCAGTATTTATATTAAAATCAATAATGGTTGATACAGCAAAAATTAACAAAGCATAATATTTATACTTCATTTCTATAATGCCAAATAAGCTAACAGGAAGATTGGGAATGTATAAAGCTAAGCTAGTAACTATTCCTAAAACAGCAGCAGATGCACCAAATAGGATAGAATATTCAAATGTACTAGGGAAAATAGCAGATAAAATTAATAAAATAATTCCACCCATTAGTCCACTCATGATATACACATACACTAGCTTTTTTTCGGATAAAAAATTTAAAAATGTTTGTGCTGAAAAATAAAGAAGTAGCATGTTATAAAAAACATGACCTAAATCTTTATGAGAAAACATATAAGTAAATAATGTCCAGAATTTGAAAATGAACTCATTTAAGTTTAATGGCAAGGCCATATTTAAAGTAATAAAGGCAGATTGAAAAATGCCAGAACTGATATTGATAATAAAGAAAATAGAAATGTTTACAATTAATAAAACAGTAAGCTTGCTATGTCTTTGTAATTCGTGTTTTATGTTTTGGATAAAGGACATATAAGACTAAAAGAAGAAGTTTTTATTGCGTTTCCAAATTAACATAATGATTATGCCAACAGCTAAACCTCCAAGATGAGCAAAATGAGCTACATTATCATGCGCGAAAAAGCCATTGTATAATTCAAATAAGGCATATCCAATCACTAAAAACTTTGCTTTCACTGGAATAACAAAATATAATTGTAATTCAGTATTTGGAAACATCATGGCAAAAGCCACCAATAAACCAAACACAGAGCCAGACGCTCCTAATAAAATAGTGTACTCATTATGAAAAGCACTAATGGCTAATTGTAAAGCCGCAGCGCCTAAACCACATAAAAGATAAAAATTTAAAAAACGTTTTGAACCCCAAATGTTTTCTAAGATTGATCCAAACATATAAACAGCTAACATATTTAAAAAAATATGAGAAAGGTCGGCATGCATAAACATGTAAGTAATAAATTGGTGTGGTTTAAAATATTCAGTACCAATAGGAAATAAATCTAGATAACGATCTAAATCAATTTTTCCAGCCATAAAAAATTTAGCAGCAAATAATACCACATTAATGATTAAAATATTTTTAACCACCATCGGTATTTGTTGAAATTGTCTTGGTTTAAATTCTTGAAAACTCATACTGTTATTAATTATTTCTTAAAAAAAGAATCTAATTCCAATTTACTCATTTCCATAATAACAGGTTTTCCATTTGGGCTATACATAGGATTTTGGCAATTAAATAAATGCTCAAGCATTAATGCGATTTCTTGTTCATCTAATGTTTTACCATATTTAATACTCGCACTTTTTGCCATACTCTTACACATGTTTTCGAATGGGTCAATTTTCACGTCAAAGGTATTTAATTTATAGGTTTCTAGGATGCCCTCTACCATCTCTTGAGTGTTAAATTCTCCTAATTCTGCTGGTGTACCCTGAACTACCACTGTATTTTTACCAAAAGGTTCAATTTCAAAGCCTAGTAATTTAAAATGAGGCATTAAACTTTCTAATAATACATAATCGTTTGGTGTTAATTCGATAGTTACTGGAAACAACACTTGTTGAGAAGACGATACCACATTTTTATCTTTAGTGGCAATATAATGTTCGTACAAAATACGTTCGTGAGCTCGTTGTTGATCTATCACTAATAAACCATTTTCGTGTGCAGAAATAATATACTTATTATATAATTGAAAGCCTTTAGAAGAAAAAACATCATGTTCTATTTGTGTTTGCTCAGCTTGTTTTTCTAATTGTAAGTTTTCGTTTTCTCCCTTATAATCTGCATTAGTATAGTTTTGATATAAACTCTCCCAGTTTTGTTTATTATGTTTTTGTTGGTCATTTTCAAAAGGTTGTTTATAAGAAGTGCCTCCGCCAGATGATGATTTAGATGTACCTGTTGAAAATGGATTGTAATCTGGATTTACAGTAACAGTTGGCGCCGAAACTGTTTTTGTGTAATCAATATCAAAACTCATTTCGCTGTTAAAATCAAGACTAGGGGCAAGGTTGGCTTTTCCTAAAGCGCGCTTAACAGCGCTATGTAATAAGGCATAAATAATTTTTTCGTCCTGAAATTTGATTTCTGTTTTGGTAGGATGAATATTGATATCTATAAATTCGGGATTTACTTCTAAAAATAAATAATAGGCAGGATGCGCATCGTTGGCTATTAATTCTCGGTAAGCTTCGGCAATAGAATGATGTAAATAAGGACTTTTTATAAAACGATCATTAACAAAAAAGTATTGATCACCTCTGCGTTTTTTTGCACTTTCAGGTTTTCCAACATATCCAGATATTTTTACAACATCTGTATCTTCGTTTATTTGAACAAGCTTACCTTGAAGATTTTTACTAAACAATCCTGAAATGCGCTCAATTAATGAAGCCGGAGGTAAATTGTAAATTTCGTTACCGTTACTGTATAATTGAAAATGTATATTAGCATGAGGTAAGCATACTCTTTCAAATTCATCAATAATATGCTTTAATTCAACACTATCATCTTTTAAAAAATTACGACGAGCAGGAATATTAAAAAATAGATTTTTTACACTAAAAGAAGAACCGGTTGGTGCTTGACATTCTTCCTGACGCATAAATTTATTACCTTCTATTTCAATTAATTGACCAACAATATCTTCATCGCGTTTGGTTTTTAACTCCACTTGAGCCACGGCCGCAATACTAGCAAGCGCTTCTCCTCTAAATCCTTTTGTATGTAATTGAAATAAATCTTCAGCTTTTTTTATTTTAGAAGTGGCATGGCGTTCAAAAGCCATTCGAGCATCTACTGGGTTCATTCCCATACCATTATCAATCACTTGAACAAGAGTTTTGCCAGCATCCTTAACAATTAACTTAATAAAAGTGGCTTTAGCATCAATGGCATTTTCAAGTAATTCTTTTACAATAGAGGCTGGACGTTGAACGACCTCGCCGGCAGCTATTTGGTTAGCTACACTTTCTGGTAAAAGAGTGATTACATTTTGCATGGCGCAAAGGTAATTTTTTACTTGATTTACCCTAAAAAAGAGATTGGATTTGGAAAATATTTAAAAAAAAATGATAATAAGTTTTTAGTTAACCGTTTTATTTTATAAATTGCCGGAAAAATAAATAGGTTATGTCGATAAAAACTAAGGCTTCGTCAAAAAACAAAAAAGCAATATCTAAAAAAGTAGTTAAAAAAGCGGCTGCTAAAAAGCCTGTTGCTAATAAAAAAGTTGTGAAACCTGCAGCTAAGTCAAAGCCAGTTAAAAAATCGGCCATTAAACCTAAAGTAGCTGCAAAAAAAGTGATTGCAAAAAAGCCTGTTAAAAAGGTAGTAGCAAAGAAACCAGTTAAAAAAGTTATTGCAAAAAAGGCTGTAGCTAAAAAAATAATCAAAAAAGCAACACCTAAAAAGGTTGTAAAACCGGCAAAGAAAGTGGTAGCTAAGAAAGCTATTAAGAAAGTAGTTGCTAAGAAAACTGCTCCTAAAAAAGTTGCTAAACCTGTTAAAAAGGTGGCGCCTGTTAAACCAGTAAAAATTGAAAAGCCAGTTGTAGTAAAAGCATCAGTGGTTAAACCTGAAAAACCGGTTAAAGTTAAAAAAGAAAAACCAGCTCCAGCTAAGAAACAAATTGTTGCCCCAACAACATTTAGAACTCCAGATTACACAGCTCCATCAAAACACGTGAAAGAGCCTGCTGGTAAGTTTGAAATGGAATTTGTGATTAGAGCTTCAGAAGATATGGTATTTGAGTTTGTGAGTACAGAGAGTGGATTATCTGAGTGGTTTTGTGATGATGTAAACATTAGAGATGGAGTTTTTACTTTTGATTGGGATGGACAAATTCAGCAAGCTAAATTAGTGAAAGAAGTTCCTCCTCAATTAATTAGATACCAATGGCTAGATAAAAATGACGGAAGTTATTTTGAATTTAGAATACAAAAAGATGAATTAACAAACGACATCTCGTTAATGATTACTGACTTTGCTTCGGATAAAGCAGATGAAGTATCAGCTAGATTATTATGGCATAGTCAAGTAGATAAATTACTTCACGTGCTAGGGTCGTTCTTTTAATAACTTAAACTGTAGTTTCACCCAAATTAACTTTTGATTTTGTGAAAAAATCCTAAATTAGAGCATTATTAACCCAAAAATATAATTACCATCGCATAGACTTCTACTTAAATTTTTATTGAATCAATAATTTAATTGTAGTCCTATGTCTATGCAACTTCTTTCTGATAATGAGCTTGTTAAGCTCTATATGAATGGTAATGAAGAATCACTTTCTATTCTTGTTAAACGCCACAAACGACGTATTTTTTCATACATCTACTTAATTACGCGTAACAAAGCGTTAACCGAAGATGTGTTTCAAGAAACATTCTTTAAAGTTATTCAAACATTAAAAAAGCAACAGTATAATGAAGAAGGTAAGTTTTTACCTTGGATTTTACGTATTGCTAAAAATTTAATCATTGATCATTTTAGAAAAGTGAAAAAAATGCCGTCTATTTCATCGGTTACAAATGATGAAGGAGAAGAGACGAGTATATTTGATATTATCCCCCAAGAAAACACTTCATCAAAGGATACAGAAGAAACTAAGCATTTTAAAGAAATGATACGTTCTATTGTAAATGATTTACCTCAAGATCAAAAGGAGGTAGTTATTATGAGGACCTATTACGATATGAGTTTTAAAGAAATTTCTGAAATGACTAATGTATCAATCAATACATCTTTAGGCAGAATGCGTTACGCTTTAATTAATTTAAAGAAAATGTTAGAAGAGAAAAAAGTCGAAATATATATTTAATACTATGGTTTGTTTGTTTAATATAATTTGATTTTTGTATAAAAAAACCTCCAATTTAATTGGAGGTTTTTTTATTTACTTTAGTAAAGCTAGTTGTAATACTTCTGTCATTTGAGTAACGTACTTAAATGTTAATCCTTTTAAGTAATCAGATTTGATATCATCTACATCTTTTTTATTATCGGAGCATAAAATAATTTCTTTAATACCAGCGCGTTTAGCTGCTAGTATTTTTTCTTTAATACCACCAACAGGTAACACCTTACCTCTTAATGTAATTTCGCCAGTCATAGCTAAATTCTTTTTTACTTTGCGTTTTGTTAATGCTGATACTAAAGATGTTAACATAGCAATACCAGCACTTGGTCCGTCTTTTGGAGTAGCTCCTTCAGGAACGTGAATGTGAATATTATAGTTTTCAAATACTTCTGAATCAATATTAAATTCTTCGTTATGGGCTTTTATAAACTCTAAAGCTAGTGTAGCACTTTCTTTCATCACATCACCTAAATTACCGGTTAACGCTAGTTTAGCGCCTTTGCCTTTTGATAAAGATGTTTCGATAAATAAAATATCACCACCAACTTGTGTCCATGCTAAACCAGTTACTACACCTGGTACATCATTACCTTGGTATTTTGCTTTTTCGTGTGATGGCCCTAATATTTTAGCAATGGATTCTTCGTTTATTTTTGGTAATGCTTCTCCTTTAACAACGTGAACGGCTACATATCGCGCAATTTTAGAAATACGTTTTTCTAAATTACGCACGCCACTTTCGGCGGTGTAGTTTTCAATCACAAATTCTAATTGCTTATCCGTTAATTTTAATTGAGATTTTTTAAGACCATTTTCTTCAACTTGTTTAGGCAATAAATGTTGTTTGGCAATCTCAATTTTTTCTTCAACCGTATAACCACTCACATCAATAATTTCCATACGGTCGCGCAAAGCAGGTTGTATGGTTGCTAAATTATTACATGTAGCAATGAATAATATTTTACTTAAATCGTAATCGTTTTCTAAAAAATTATCGTAAAATGTTGAATTTTGTTCAGGGTCTAAAACCTCTAATAGAGCAGAGGATGGGTCGCCATGATAATCGCTACCAACTTTATCAATCTCATCTAAAATAAAAACGGGATTAGAAGATTGTACTTTTTTTAGGTTTTGTAAAATACGCCCCGGCATAGCGCCAATATATGTTTTACGGTGTCCGCGAATTTCGCTTTCATCTTTTAAGCCACCTAAACTCATACGGATATATTTACGTCCTAAGGCTTTAGCAATGCTTTTTCCTAAAGATGTTTTGCCAACACCTGGAGGTCCGTATAAACACAAAATAGGAGCTTTTAAATCACCTTTTAGTTTTAAAACAGCTAAGTGTTCTAAAATACGTTCTTTTACTTTTTCTAAACCAAAGTGATCTTCGTTTAAAGTAGCTTCGGCATGTTTTAAATCAAAGTTATCTTGCGTGTATTCACCCCAAGGTAAATCTAATAACAATTCCAAGTAATTAGTTTGCACACCAAACTCTGGTGAGTTAGGATTCATACGTGCTAACTTACCTAATTGTTTTTCAAAGATGTCGCCAATTTCTTTACTCCATTTTTTTGTTTTAGAACGTTCTCTTAATTCTTCAACATCTTGTTCGTGACTTTTTTCACCTAACTCTTCTTGTATGGTTTTAATTTGTTGGTGTAAAAAGTAATCACGTTGTTGTTTATCAATGTCAACTTTTACCTTATTCTGAATTTGGTTTTTAAGTTCCAACATTTGTAAGTCTTTACTTAAATGAGCTAAAACCATAGTGGCTCTGTCTTTTAAGCTTGGAACTTCCAACATACGTTGTTTTTCAGAAGCACTAGCATTCATGTTTGATGAAATAAAATTCACCATAAAATTTTGACTTTCAATATTATTTAAGGCAAAACCAGCTTCTGTAGGAATGTGTTGCGATTTTTGAATGATTTGTAAAGCCGTATCTTTTAAACTAGATACAATGGCTTGAAATTCTTTATCATCTTTATCTGGACGAGTTTCTTCAAAGCGTTGAGTTGTTGCTTTGTAATAAGGTTCGTTTTGAGTAAATTCTTTAATTCGGAAACGTTTTTTACCTTGAATGATAACGGTTGTATTACCATCAGGCATTCGTAACATCTTAATAATTTGTGCTACAGTTCCTACAGCATGTAAATCCTCAGGTTGAGGATCCTCAATACCATCGTTTTTTTGAGTCACCACGCCAATAGTTTTATCGCCTTTGTAAGCGTCTTTTATTAGATTAATAGATTTATCTCTACCAACAGTAATTGGAATAACTACGCCTGGGAATAAAACGGTATTACGTAACGGTAAAATTGACAGTATATCGGGTATTTTTTCTGCATGCATATTGTCTTCATCCTCTGCCGAAAGCAACGGAATGAAATCGCTATCCTCGTCAAGCATAGGTTCAAAGGGCATTTTATCAGAATCACTAAAAAAGTTCATACAAAAGGTGTTTAAGTGCCATACAATATACGATTATTATGCCATGGATATTTTAGGACTTTGTGGCAGATATATTGTTTTTTAACCATATAGAAATAGAGGTTTTGATAAAACATATCATATAAGTTTAATAGATTTTATGTGTCTATGTGGTTAATGTTTCTTTTCTTATATTTGCTACGTTGGAAAAGGGAATTTGGTGAAAATCCAATACTGTACCCGCAGCTGTAAGTTCATAAAATAGTTTCAACTATTTTATTTTATGCAAACAGCCACTGTTTAATTACGGGAAGGCGCATAAAAAGAGCAAGTCAGAAGACCTCCCAATAAATCAATGTTTCGAGTTCCGGGAAAAGGATTCATAAAGGCATTGTATCTGTTTTTAATGAAACAACTATTTATTGCTTTGTCAGTTTTTGGCTTATGTTTTTCGAGCACAAATCTGTATTCACAATTTCCTCCTCCAGTAGGGCAAGCAGGTACAACCGCTATTTTTAAAGATAGTTCAGTGTTTGTTAGTTGGGCTAATGCATGTAAGGTGATTAGAGGATTACAAGATATATCAGTACCATCTGCTGGTTATGCTGATGTAGGTGATAGTTCACTAGCCATAGGACCAGCAGGAACAAATGGGGTAGTAAGTTTAGGAGATGGAGGTTTGGCTATTTTGCAATTTAATATACCTATTAGTAATGGAGTAGGTCCTGATTTCGCCGTGTTTGAAAATAGTTTTGATGGTCAGTTTTTAGAATTAGCTCTTGTAGAAGTCAGTAGCGATGGTGTAAATTATTTCAGATTTCCAGCTATTAGCAATACTGATACAACAACGCAAACATGGAGTTTTGGATTAACTGATGCTACAAAAATTAACAATCTTGCGGGAAAGTATAAAGCAGAGTATGGAACTCCATTTGATTTATCAGATATTCAGGATAATCCATTATTAGATAAACAATGGATTACTCATGTAAAAGTAATTGATGTAGTTGGCTGTATTCAAAATCAATATTGTGTGCGTGATGCAAATCAGCATATCATTAACGACCCTTGGCCAACAGCTTTTGGAAGTGGAGGATTTGATTTAGATGCAGTTGGCGTTATTCATCAGCAAACTGTTGGTGTTAAGGAATTAGAATTACAAGATGTGAGTGTTTATCCTAATCCAGCAACGGATATTTTGTATGTAAATCTTTCGTCAATCAATTATTTTGTAGAAGTCATAAATGTAATGGGTGAAGTTGTTTTGAAATCAGAAAATAAATCGGGAACCACTTCTATATATCTTTATCAGTTAACGCAAGGGATTTATACAATTCGAATAGCTAGTAATGGCAAACAAAAGCAAATTAAGTTTGTGAAGCATTAAAATTTTATTGAACCATAAAAGACATAAAAGAACATATAAGTTTTTGAAACTTTTTCTTTTGTGTTTAAGCGTTAATTTTTTATATAGTTAAGCAAACCACGATTTAAACGTGTCGTAGAAGAATAAAAAGATGAAATATAAAATAAAACACCATGCAATAGAGGATGCACCTAGGTATAAAATCACTTTCTTTTTGTCTTTATAAAAGCGCTCAGCTAAAAAAGCTCCAATTGGTATAGATAAAAAAATAGGAGTTAAAACGGCAATACCTATTAATCCAAAACGGTGTTTAATTCTAATCACTCTTCGGTTGAATTTTGTAAATATTTTTTTAGGATGTTTAGAACTAAACATGCCTTCTTTTACTCTATCCCACCATTTTAAAATACCCGCAAATAAATAAGTAAAAACTACGGTTCCAAAAATAGCACCAGTGCAACTACTTGCTAATGCCATGATGTAATTTGATTTATATAAAGCAATAATAGTTGGTATTCCAATTTTGGATAAAGAAATAGTGCAGGCGAGAGCTCCTGTTATAAATTTCCAAATTTCAGTACTATCCATAATTTTATAGAACAGGTGTTAATTAAATTTTTTCACCAAATGCTAAATCACCAGCATCTCCTAATCCAGGTACGATGTATGAATGAGCTGTTAATTCTTCATCAATAGCACCGCACCAAATAGTAAAGTTTTTAGTAGGCATGTTTGCTTTTACAAAATCAACCCCCTCTTTACTACTAATAGCGGAAATAATATGTACATGTTTTGGAGTACCTTTTGCTAATATAGCTTTGTAAGCCAACACAATAGATGAGCCTGTTGCAATCATAGGATCACATAAAATCAACACTTTATCATCTAAACTAGGACTTGATACATATTCTACATGGATATCAAAGGTATTGTCTTTATGATGTCTTCTGTAAGCAGAGATAAAAGCATTTTGCGCTTTATCAAAATAATTTAATACTCCTATATGCATTGGTAAACCAGCGCGTAAAATAGTAGCAATAACAGGTTGAGAAACTAAATGACTAGTTTCGGCAATACCTAATGGAGTGGTTGTTTCTTGTTTCTGATATTCTAATGTTTTAGAAATTTCGTAACTCATAATCTCACCCATACGTTCTAAGTTTCTACGAAAACGCATGCTGTCTTTTTGAATAGTGATGTCACGTAATTCGGCAACGAATTGATTGAAAATAGAATTTTGTTCGGATAAAATATGTACCATAATAGTAATGTGTATGTTAAATTACAATGTCTGTTAGACGATGTCTAATGTATCATTAATAATTTATATTTAATAATTTTTTAGACAAGTTCTTTCTTTTTTCTGCTCGCTAAATAAACCCCAGAAATGATTAAGGATGCCGAAATTACTTTGATAACGGTAAGTTCGTCTTTTCCTAAAATAATGGCAATTACAGTTGCTAAAAAAGGTTGTAGGTAAATATACATACTCACCACTGATGAACTTAAGGCTTTTAAAGCATAGGTGTTTAATAAATATGCTAAAAAAGTGGTGGCCACTACTACAAAAGCCATGGCAAACAACGTTTGAGAAGATAAGGTATTCCATTCAACCTTTAGTAAATCAGGCATTCCAAATGGTAAAATATAGATAAAACCAAATAAGAAAATCCATTTCATGACTGTTACCGTTTGGTATTTTTGCATATAAGGTTTAGCCATTACCACAAAAACAGCCCATGATAATGAGTTTACTAAAGTCATTAAATCACCTGCAATCGTTTCGCTTCCAATAGCAAAAGACCCATGCGCTTTAAAAAGCAATAGGGTTAAAGCTCCTATCACACCAAAGCCTAAACCTGTTAACTTTAAAGCCGTTATTTTTTCTTTAAAAATAAAAATAGTAAACAGCATGACTGCTATGGGATTACTCACCATAATGATAGCCGAGTTGATAGGCTTTGTTAAGCTTAATCCATAAATAAAAAAGGCTTGATTAACCGCAACGCCAAATAAAGCCAATAGCATCATTTTTTTTAAATCATCTTTCTCAACTTTTTCTTGACGTGAAAAAAGTGATAATGTCCAAAATAGTAATAATGCTCCTGTAATACGAAGCATTACTAAACCCAAGGGTTTAATATAGGTTGGCATTAAATCTTTAGCGATAGAGTAATTAAGCGCATAAATGACCTGAGCGGTAAATAAAGAAATATGTGCTTTTAGGGATGAGTTCATTTAGTGTTGGCAAATATGCAGTATTATTCTGAAATTAGCACATGCTTTTTACCGACCAATTAAATAATTCAATGGAGCTTCATTCGTTCCCAAAACGTATTATCTCCATAGTGCCTTCTCAATCCGAATTATTATGGGACTTAGGTTTGAGAGATGAATTAGTTGGTATTACTAAATTTTGTATTCATCCTAATGAGATGTTTAATAGCATTGAAAGAGTGGGAGGGACAAAGACTTTAAACATTGAAAAAATAAAAGCTTTAAAACCCGATTTAATTATTGGGAATAAAGAAGAAAATGAGCAGTCTCAAATTTTAGAATTGCAAAAAGACTTTCCAGTTTGGATGAGTGATATTTATCATTTAGAGGATGCATTGCAAATGATTGACTTAGTGGGAGAATTGGTTAACCAATCTAACAAAGCCAAACAAATAAAAAACAGTATTCAACACTCATTTTTAGAGATTCAACAAGTTTCTAAAAATGGATTATATCTTATTTGGAATAAGCCATATATGGCAGCTGGCAGAGCTACGTTTATTGGAGATATGTTACAGAAAATAGGTATAGAAAATGTGACTTCGAGAGCCTCAGTCACCGATAAAATGAATCGTTATCCCGAACTAAGTTTATCAGATATTAAAGCATTGAATCCTGATATCATTTTTTTATCATCCGAGCCTTATCCTTTTAAACAAGAACATATTGATGAACTCAAAAAAGAATTACCAAATGCCAACATACAATTAGTAGATGGCGAATTGTTTTCTTGGTACGGTAGCCGAATAGAGAAGAGTGTATGTTATTTTAATGAATTGATAAAATTGATATAAATAAAAAATCCCTGTGCTATTTCCAACAGAAGGATTTTTTTATTATTTATAAGTAGGTCGGTTAATGCTATTACCTAAAGCTTTACCATAACCAGGGCTTGTATTAAAACGTAAGCTAAACTCTAAACCACCTTTTGCTTTTGATGCACCAGTTAATTGTGATGTATTTACATCGTAGCTTACACAAAATGCATATTTATCGTATTGAAATAATAGAGTTGGTATTACAGCATCACCCACACGGTAAAATGCCCCTAAGCCAATAGCACAAGGTTTTTTTATGCCGGTGTAAACCGATTGATCTTGAATAATGTATTTGAATATAGACCCAATGCTAATTTCTTGCGACGGTCCTTGTTTCATATACAAGGCACTTGGCACAATGGCAATACCTGTATTTTTAATACCAATATCAAAATTGGCATGTAAGGCAAACTTTACAAATTGTTTATCACCACTACTTACAAACGAATATTTTGGCATGTTATAATGAAAAACAGAAAAACCAAGGTCAAACTTTGTTCCATCTTGTGCACTAATATATCTTTCGCTTTTAGCATAATGATAGGCCAATCCTCCAACAAAATCAGCTTGCATCATCGTACTACGAGGTACCGCTTCGCCTGAGGCAACAGCAGGATCATGTACCGAACCATTGTATTGACTTTCCCATTTTAATTTCGAAGAGTTAATGGTTCTATAATTAATTCCACCACCAATACCAGCTGAAAATTTAGTGTATTTACCAGTTTTAACCACTGCATTAAATCCTAGGTTCACCAATAAAGAGCCTAAACCTGCATCACCAGCCTTGTCGTTATAAATACTTAATGACATACCAGAGTATGCTTTTTTTAATTTTAAGTGTTTAAAAACTCTTTCAATGCTAATGCCATAGGTTTGAAATGGACTTGTAACACTAGCCCATTGATTTTTATAGTTGGCAATAATTCGAGTATCAAAAGCAGTGCAACTCATCGCCGGATTTAATAAAACAGGAGTTTCATTAAATTGAGAGAAGTGAATATCTTGAGCTTTACCTAAAAAAGGAACAACTAACATACTTGCTAAAATTATTTTTTTCATGTTCAATGTTGTTTTCATGTAATTGAATAATTAGTTGTTATCGTATTAAAGTAATATTACCTTTTAAATTAAATGATTGTCCATCTATCGAAACACCATCGGCTTTGTAAACAAATACCCCAGTATCTAATTTCTGTCCTCTAAATGTTCCATCCCAACTGTCAGACATGGATGATGTTTCAAAAACCTTTTCTCCCCATCTATTAAATATTTGAAGATTAAAGGATACGATACATCTACCATGAACATTAATCATATCATTTAATCCATCATCATTTGGAGAGAACACATTTGGTATAAAGAAATCTCCACAGTTTACATCCACAAATACGGTTACTGTATCATAAGATTTACAATATTTAGAGTTAGAAGCAACCACAATATAATTAGTGGTTACAGTTGGTTGAACTGCCGTTGTAGAACATGTTGGACATGTAATGGTTGTTCCATTTACGTTTGGAGACCAGTTGTAAGTTAATCCACCAGATGCAGAAACTGTTGCGCTTTCGCCAATATTTATAGTGGTGTCGTTTGATACCGTTAAAACAGGATAATCAAATACATTCACAAAATTGGTTTTAACTACAGTATCAGTTCCACAAACATTGGTTGCAATCATCATCACCGTGAAACTTCCAGCCGATGGATAACAAGCTTCTGGAGTAGCACCAACTGATGATGTATTTACACCACTTTGATAATACCATTGATAAGCGATAGGAGATGTTCCTGTAGTGGTTGAGCTAAACGTAACACAACCGCCTACACAAATGGTATCATTACTCAAAGGATGAGTGATGAAGTTACCTACTGGAGCAATACTGGCTTTTATTTGTATGGTATCTGTACCAACGCATACGCCATTAGAAACAAATACCGTGTATATAACAGCCGCTGTATTAGCAGGTAAAACAACTATGCTTGATGTATTACTAGCTCCTTGAATGGCAGCAGTTGGTAACCAAGTGTAAGTTAAACCAGAAGTTGCTGGAGCAGAAGAAATAGAAACTGTATTATTTAAACACACCGAAGCGGTACTAGCAGTTAAGGTAGGATTAATGGTAGGTAATACACTAACTGTTACAACAGCTGAATTAGTAATACAACCTGCGGTAGTTTGTCCAATAACAGAGTAGGTGGCTGTAGTTGTAGGATTAACCACTAAAGTAGATGATACTGTACTACTTGGAGCCCAAGTATAAGTTAAAGCACCTGATGCTGTTAACGTTGCTCCAGTTCCACTAGCACAAATGACAGAGTTGCTAGTTGTAGCCGAAATATTGGTAATTGGCGGTACTGTTACAGAAATTGTTTGAGATGATGGGCATCCGTTAGTAGTTCCAACTACTGTATATACTGTGGTAACTGATGGTGTTGCTGAAATAGTAGAAGTTGTAGCACCTGTATTCCAAGAGTAAGATGTTGCACCTGCACCTGTTAATGTTACAGGAGATACACCTATACAGTAAAACGAAGAACTAGCAGTAACACTAGTACTAATAGTAGTAACACTTACGGTAGCCGTAGTTGAATTTGTACAAACACCATTAGATCCTATTAATGTATAAGTGGATGTAGTTGTAGGATTCACTAATAAACTTGCAGATGTGTTACCACTTGGAAGCCATGTATAAGTTGTTGCGCCACCTGCTGTTAATGAGGCAGAAGAACCATTACAAATAGATGTGCTTGATGGAGTAGACGTAATCGTTAAGCCTGGTGAAACACTTACACTAGCCACTGCAATAGATGTACAAGTGCCAGAACCAGATAAAACGGTATAAGTTGTAGAAGTTGCTGGAGAAACTACAACGGTTCCTGTTGCAGGTGGATTAGTTCCTGAACTTGCTGTCCAAACAAATGGACCAGTACTTCCGTTAACAACTAAATTAGTTGATTGACCACTACAGATAGTTGTATTTGATGGAGTAATAGATGTTGCTCCAGGAACAGTTAACGAAACGGTAGCAACAGCAGTTGTTGTACATGTTCCGGTGCCTGATAAAACAGTATAGGTTGTTGTGGTAGTAGGAGAAACAGTTACTGTTCCGGCAGCAGGTGGATTTGTTCCACTACTAGCTGTCCAAACAAAAGGACCAGAACCAGAAGCCGTTAATGTAACTGTTTGTCCTGCACAAATTGTAGAAACAGATGGAGTAATAGATATAGGTGCTACTGGAGCTATTGAAACAGTTGCCACAGCAGTAGCTGTACAAGTTCCAGTGCCTGATAACACCGTGTAAGTTGTTGTAGAACTTGGTGTAACAGTTACAGTTCCTGCAGCTGGTGGATTAGCTCCACTGCTTGCGGTCCAAGTAAATGGACCAGCTCCTGATGATGTTAATGTCACACTTTGACCTGCGCAAATTGTAGAAAGTGAAGGAGTAATATTGATTGATAATGTAGCAGCAACCGTAATAGTAGCTACGGCAGAAGATGTACAAGTTCCTGTTCCTGAAATAACTGTATAACTCGTTGTTGTGCTAGGAGTAACTGTAACATTACCTGTTGCAGGAGGGAAAGCACCACTACTAGCAATCCAATTAAAAGGTCCAGCTCCACTAGCCGATAAGGCAACACTTTGTCCAGAACAAATAGAGGATACGGATGGAGTAATGGCTACAGTTGCTGGTGAAGTTATAGAAACTGTTGCTATTGCAGAGTTTGTACAAGTACCAGTTCCCGAAATAACTGTATACGTTGTTGTAACAGTTGGAGTAACGGTCACGTTACCAGTAGCTGGAGGAAATGCTCCGCTACTAGCAATCCAGTTAAACGGACCAGGACCACTAGCGGATAACGCCGCACTTTGTCCTGAGCAAATGGATGTTAAAGATGGTGTAATGGCAACTGTAGGTGCAGAAGTTGTACTTACTGTAACCACAGTTGAGCTTGTGCAACCGCCAGATGTTTTTGTAACGGTGTAGGTTATGCTTCCTGTTGGAGTACAAACCACCACCGAACCTGTTGTGGCACTGAGGCCTGTAGCAGGGGTCCAAGAATAAGTTCCTGCGCCACCATTAGCAGTTAATGTTGTACTTTGACCTGCGCAAATAGAAGCAGGGCTTTGTGTAACAGAGAAAGAAGTTGTTGCTGAAAATGAAATAGCTACTGTTTGTGTTACCGGAAAACCAGGGCAAGTATTGATATCTGAGTACGAAATTGTATAGGTAGTTGCAGATGATGGATTTGCAGTAACCGATGTGCCAGAAGTGGATACTAAACCACCAGAGGCAGGTGCCGACCAAGTAAAAGAACTTGATGCCACTGTAGAAGAAGCAGCGGCAGTAAGTGTAACAGTTTGTGGTCCACAAATACTTGTTGGAGAAACAGCTGCCGTTAATGTAGGTTGGTTACCACAGGATAATCCATTAACATCTAAAAATACACCAGAGTCATATATGCCATCAGAGTCGTCCCAAACACCAATAGTCATGGTATACGTTTGGCAGGGGACTACAGCGGCAGAAGCGGTCATAACGGGCGTTGCTCCATCATAAACTAATCCAGGAGGACTATCAATATAGTAGGCGCAGTTGGTACAAGGACCTGCGTTAGTTGAACCATTATTTACGTTTTGAATAGAAACAACATTTGAAGTCGTAGTTGTAACTGGAAGTAATGCTGTATTAGTTTGATTGTAATTTCCTCCTAAAGGATTTGGGCCACTTAATACAAAACCAAAAACATCATTAATTGTTCCAGTAGCAAATTCAGGATATTCCTCTGATGCGAAAACATAACTAATACTTAAGGTTGCGCATGTTGGTGTTAATTGAAAGGTCATATAACAACCGTCAAAAGTTGTTCCACCCGATAATGTATTTCCCAATACAGAACCTCCACCACCAGAACTACTATTGTCTAAACTATTAAATCCAGTAGGAGGTCCGGCAACATTACTAGCAGTACCAGTTGTTAATAAAATACCTGAATTTAACCCAGCTCCTAAAGCACCAGCTCCATTTGCAAAAGTAGCATAGGCACCTGCGGGGCATGTAATACTTAGTCCTGACACAGTAACTCCATTACCTTGCAATAAAGCTTGCATTTGTGCAATGGTTGGGTTAATAGATGTAGTAATTTGTCCAAAAAAATTGGTAAATAAACCTGATAATAAAATTAGTAGAAATATCCTTTTCATAAACGTTTATAAAAACTGTTAATAATCTTTAAATATAAAAAAACGCCCTTGTTTTAGCAAATTTTTTTGCCTTAAAACTAGTAAAGCTATCAATTCGTCTAGGGAATAAGGTTATATATTGAAAAAAAAGGTTGTTTAGTCTTTATTTGTATCTTTGCCAAAATTATAGAATCATGATACGCTTAGGAAAAACAAATACTTTAACTATTTTACGTCAAACACCTCCAGGTATGTATTTGGGTGATGATGAAAACGAAGTTGTGTTATTACCTAATAAATTTATTGAACCCGAATTTGAAGTTGGTCAACAAATTGATGTTTTTGTTTATAGAGATTCAGAAGATAGATTAATTGCTACAAGATTAAAACCTTACGTTGAAGTAAATCATTTTGCCTATTTAAATGTTTCGGAAGTTAGTAAGGTTGGTGCATTTTTAGATTGGGGATTAGAAAAAGATTTATTTGTTCCATTTAAAGAACAAAAACAAAAAATGGTAGAGGGGCAAAGTTATGTGGTTTATATTTATATAGATGATTTAACGGAACGTATTGTTGCCTCTAGTAAAATAAATAAATTTATTAGTAACGAAGTACTTCAAGTTGAGCAAGGCGAAGAAGTAGATTTATTAGTTTACAATGAAACAGATTTAGGATTTACTTGTGTAATTAATGAAACGCACAAAGGCTTAATTTATCATAACGATGTGTTTACAGACTTGGCAGTTGGTGATTTAACCAAAGGATATATTAAGTTAATTAGAGAAGGAAATTTAATAGATTTAAGTTTACAAAATTTAGGGTTTAAGCATGTACTCTCTTCAACAGAAAAAATATTGGAATATCTTAATACTCATGAAGGTTATTTGGAGTTAACAGATAAAAGTTCTCCTGATTTAATTGAAAGAAGATTCGATATGAGTAAATCAACATTTAAAAAATCAATTGGAGTTTTGTATCGCCAACGAAAAGTTACTCTTCATGAAGATGGAGTAAGATTAATTGCTTCTAAAGAAGGCGAAGAAGTAAAAGGCGTTTAATCTTTTAGTGCGTTATTGCGAGGGTTTTACCCGAAGCAATCTCATACTATACTAAATTTGAGATTGCTTCACACGTTCGCAATCACGAAAACCTTAATCGTTTAAATGCACCAAATCATTTTTTGTAAATACTCTCACGGGATAAATAGCCGCTAAAAAACCTATTCCCATCACTAAGGTTAAAATCCAAACAAAATCTTTCCACTGCATTTCAATAGGATAAAAAGGAATAACCGATTGATCATCAAATGTTACTAAATGAAACTGTTGTTGTAAAACACAAATAATTACCCCAATTACTAAGCCGCTTAAAGCACCCACTGAGGTAATCAAAAATCCTTCTTGCATAAAAATAGTACGAATAAATTGTTGATCGGCTCCTAAATTATAAAGAGTTTTAATGTCTTTTTTCTTTTCTATAATCAACATAGTTAAAGCACCTATAATGTTGAATGTCGCAATAACAAGTATAAAAGCTAAAATTAAAAAAGTCCACAATTTTTCTGTTTTCAATGTTTTAAATAACACATCATTTAATTGGTATCTGTTT
>Ga0066412_1000209_pt1 | contig 26845 bp, 22 predicted proteins | sample LakWasMet16_LOW5_2_FD_59499 | JGI IMG/M metagenome (GOLD analysis project Ga0066412, IMG submission 59499) | Freshwater sediment methanotrophic microbial communities from Lake Washington under simulated oxygen tension - Sediment Metagenome 16_LOW5 | ecosystem: Environmental > Aquatic >... | reverse complement strand
CAATTTGAGCAAAAATGCCAGAACTAAGAATAACGAGGAAATATGTAATTATTTTTTTCAATATGATTATAAACGCCTAAAAATAAGCTTTATTGTGCAATTATTTACCCATTCTAAACACATTGGTTTCTACCCAACCCTTTCCCCAATCCTCATGTTCTTGCTCAGTCCATAATTCTGGGTAAAAAATACGTTTTTGGAAACGTGGAGGTAAATATTTTTGCCAATTAGTTCCACCAGTAGCAGCAATGTCTTCTGTATTTTGTTGTAAATATTTAACTGCACTTTTATAATGCATTAATGGCCAATTGATGTTTACATTTACATCTAATTCTTTTAAAGCATTAATTAGTTTTGGATTTTGTTGATCGTGAGCTGACAATGATTTATACTTAGCCCACATATTTTTAGGTTGATATTCTTTGGCTAAGGCAATAAACTCTGCTCCGTATTTTTTCTCAAACTGATTCAATGTTAATGTTTTTTTACCAGTAGCTAATTCGGTCGCACCTTTGTTCCAATAAATATTTTGAAACATTTCTTCAATAGAAGGATTTTTACCAACTAAACTTGGTCGAACATCTTTATCCACTAAATTAAAAAAATCGGTTGCGCAAATTTCAATTTTGCGATACTGAGCACTTTGAAAACCACTAGCAGGAAGTAAGGCCATACGATAACGTAAAAACTGTTCTTTTTCCATACCATCCACCATAATTTCAAACGATTTGGTTAATGATTCGAAATAACGGTTGATACGTGTTATACGTTCAGCAAAAAAATTCACATCTAACGTTTCTTTCCAACCTTTATCATGTCCATTAGATTGAATATTTTTTCCATTATTAGCAATTTGCTCCATTTCATGAAGCGAAAGTTTGAAATACAATTCTGTAATTTGATGATACATGATGAATATTTTTTCATCAGGAAAATCAGTTTTAGGATTTTGTAGAGTTAGTAAAGTATCAAGCTGAATATAATCCCAATAGGTTAAATAGTTAGACAATAATAATCCATCTAAATAACTATCTAAACTTTGGCCCATTAGGCTATATTTTTCTTCCAATTGATGAACTCGGTCGATAATTTCTTTTTTCAATTCCATAAGGCTAAAAATAGAAAAAGGATATTGATTTACACAATATCCTTTTAAAATTTTAATATCTTATAATTACTTTACCTCTGAAGTTGGATTAGCTAAGTTTTTTACAGAAACAATATCTAACTTAATAGAACCAACAACTAACTTTACTTGAGCCCTTAATGGAACGTGGTTTTTATCGTCTGTTAACCAAACGTTTAAATCGTCTTCGCGTTTAAAAATACGACCCTTTTGAACAATTGGCCTGAATTTTACACAATTAAAGGTTCCAATGTCGCAAGTGATTTTTTCTCTTCCCACAAATCTAATTTTTAAAGGCCAAATTTCTTTATCTACAATACTGTTAATAGTAAATATATCGCCTTCCTTTGCATTTGTTAAATCTATGTTTCTAGCTGAGTAAAATGAAGAAATCATATCTTGAGTTCCTGCAGGAATCTCCACTTTTTCGCCACCACCAACATCCACTTTGTTTGTATAATGGTTAAATGTATAGTCTTGGTTAATGGTTGTTCCTCCTTCATATACCCTGCGAACAAACATCCAAGGTAATAAGGCATCTTTATCTATAAACGTTTCATATCTATCGCGAACTTTAAAAAACCAATCAAACGTTCCTTTCGAATATCCGTTACCTACAATATGATACACTTTTCTACCAGCTACTTCAATAACCTCTGGCTTTACTTCCATTAAAATAACTCCTGCATCCATCACACCATAATGCAAGCGATAGGATAAAATTTCACCTTCTTTAAATGCCTCGTTAGTTTGAATTGGCAATTCTTTTTTAGGAACTTCAGTAGGAATAATTTGGTCTAATTTTTCTTCAGCTGAGATATAGTAACCCGCAGAACATAAAGCCACAGTAGCCATAACAGCAGATGAGATAATTGCAATATGTTTAATAGTTTTCATTTTAGTACGTTTGGTATAGTAATTTCAAATCCCGTGCCAACATAAATTTACAACTTTTTTAGCTGTTAAAATATGTAAAATTAAGAAAATGAAAATCAAGTGGGTTATATTTGACATATGAAAACTTACATATTTGCCTTTTTAACCCTATTAGTTCTTTGGAGTTGTTCCTATCAACAAGCTGCAAAAGAAGCGCCTTTAGAAAACTCAATCAATATTGGAGAGAAATTTAGAATTAGTTTGCCTGAAAACCACACTACTGGTTATATGTGGCAAATAAATAGCAATTATGATAGTAAAGTTCTAGATTATTATGGATCTGTTTTTAGAGGAAATGAAAAAGGAGTAGATTTTAATTTTAGAACTTTAGAAAAAGGGAAAGCAACTCTTAACTTCGCTTTAATAAAATACCGAGATACTGCAGCTGTAAAACAATTTATTATTGATGTTCAATAATTTTTTTGGCAAGTAAAATATTAATCGTAATTTTACGATTAATATGGGAATCACAAAATCAGAAGAATTTACAGTAAAGGATAATAAAATATCTAAATACGCTAAAGCATTAGCTCATCCAGCCCGTGTAGCCATTTTACAATTATTAATTAAGAAGCAATCTTGCATTTGCGGAGACATTGTAGATGAATTACCATTATCTCAAAGTACGGTGTCCCAACATTTAAAAGAATTAAAAGAAGCAGGGCTAATTAAGGGCGATATTGATGGTGCTAAAATTTGTTATTGCATAGATGATAAAGAATGGGAAATAGCTAAAGAATATATCAATTCTTTATTTACTTCGTATACTTCAAAAACTAAATGCTGCTAAAAAAAATTAATTAAATACATCGTAAAATAACGATAAAAAAAACTAAAAACAAAACATCATGAAACTATCAGAATTCAAAAAACAATTAAGTACAGTTACAGACTTAAATTTTGTATTGCCTAATGGAACGGTTGTTCCACAACATTTTCATGTAACGGAAGTTGGACAAGTAACCAAAAACTTTATTGATTGCGGTGGAACTGTGAGAAATGAAAAAGTAGTTAATTTTCAATTATGGGAAGCTAATGATTTTGATCATCGCTTAGCCCCAAAAAAATTAAATGACATCATTGCTTTATCTGAAAAAGTTTTAGGATTAGAAGATGCTGAAATAGAAGTAGAATATCAAAGCGATACTATTGGCAAATACGGATTAGAATTTAATGGCAAAGACTTTACATTAACTTCGACTCAAACAAATTGCTTAGCTCAGGATAAATGCGGAATTCCTACCGAAAAATTAAAAGTAAATTTAGTAGACTTATCTAATAACCAAAGCTCTTGTACACCAGGCGGCAAATGCTGCTAATAATTTCAAACATGATTACTAGCATTAAAGCCTACTGTGATAATTTGGTAAACAATTTTTCTTCTATTAAACCAGAAAGAAAAATTTTATTAGAGAAAATATCTCAATACATCCAACAAAAAAAACAAGACAATAAAACTATACAGTTAGTTTACGTTTGCACACATAATTCGCGCAGAAGTCATTTCGGGCAAATATGGGCGAAAGTAGCAGCACATTATTATCATGTCAATAATGTTCAAACTTTTTCAGGAGGTACTGAAGCCACTGCTTTTAATATCAATGCTATTAATGCTATTAAACGAATGGGCTTTGATGTAAAAAAAACAACTGAGACTACAAATCCAATTTATCATTTATACTTTAATGAAACCGAAAAACCAATTGAGTGTTATTCGAAGGTTTATAATGATGATGTGAATCCTAAACATGAATTTGCAGCGATTATGACTTGCAGTGATGCCGAAGAGAATTGCCCTTTTATTCCAGGAGTAGAATTAAGAATTGGAACAACTTATGACGATCCAAAAGCATTTGATAATACACCTTTACAAGATTCTAAATATGATGAACGTTGCAAACAAATTGCATTAGAAACCTTTTATGTTTTTTCGAAAATAAATTAAGATAATATGTCAAATACAAACTGTGTTCCTGCAGCAAACAGAAAAAAATTAAGCTTTTTAGATAGATATTTAACGGTGTGGATTTTTTCTGCCATGTTAATTGGAGTAGCTGTGGGATATTTTATTCCTTCCACTGCTACATTTATCAATTCAATGTCTAGCGGCACAACAAATATTCCTTTAGCCATTGGATTGATATTAATGATGTATCCTCCTTTAGCCAAAGTACGATACGAAAAAATTCCTCAAGTATTTAAAAATGTAAAGCTTGTAGTAATGTCGTTATTCATCACATGGGTGATTGCACCATTTTTTATGTTTTTATTATCCTATATTTTCTTGAAAGATTATCCCGAATATATGACGGGATTAATATTGATAGGAATAGCTCCATGTATAGCGATGGTAATTGTTTGGAATGAATTAGCTGAAGGAAATAGAGAATACATTGCTGGTTTAGTAGGCTTAAACAGTTTACTACAAGTATTATTATACTCTGCTTACTCTTATTTTTATTTAACCAAAGTACCTGTATTATTTGGAATGAAAAGTTTTGATATATCAATCAGTATGTCTCAAATAGCAGAAAGTGTTTTTATTTATTTAGGAATACCTTTTATTGCTGGCATAGTTAGCAGATATAGTTTAATAAAAATAAAAGGAGAAGAATGGTATCAACAAAAATTCATTCCAGCTATATCTCCTATTACACTTGTAGCATTACTATTTACAATTGTTTTAATGTTTAGTTTAAAAGGTGAATTGATTGTGCAAATTCCATTAGATGTAATTAGAATAGCAATTCCATTAGTCATATACTTTGCAGTGATGTTTGTCATTACATTTTTATTTGCTAAAAAATTAGGAGCTGACTATTCAACTAACGCCGCCTTATCTTTTACAGCCACTGGAAATAATTTTGAATTAGCTATTGCTGTAGCTATTGGTGTATTTGGCATTAATAGCGGACAAGCCTTTGCAGGAGTTATTGGTCCATTAGTAGAAGTGCCAGCCTTAATTGCATTAGTAAAACTAGCCTTTTGGTTTAGAAAAAAATATTATACAACAACTATTTAAAATACAAATAATGGAAACTAAAAAATCAATTTGGACAAGCATTACTGGAGGTTTAACTTCTGCTGCACCTATCTTATTATCTTGTTGAAAAAGCGGCGCTTGTGTTGGAGTATGTGCAAGTCCAATCGCCTCACTATTTGGTGTTTCATCGGCAACGATAGCAAGTTCTCCTTTAGTAAGTGCTTTGGAGCCTTTACTAATTGCTATTAGCGCTGTTTCATTTACTATTTCTTATTATTCGTTATATGTGCTTCCTAAATTTAATAGTTGCGCTACAGGGAATTCTTGCGAATGCGGGCCAACAGATAAAGAAAAACGTAAAACAAAAATTACGAAAGCCGTATTTTGGATTGGTTTAATATTAAGTATTGGATTTTTAAGTTATTTTGAATATACAAAATACCAAGCTGCAACTAGCGTAGTTGAATGTACACAATCTGAATGTGGAACACCTGAAGAAACATCTTCGTGTTCAGATACTTCGGCATGTGATGGAAAAAGTTGCGGTGAGTAAAACTATTTTTTTGTTTTGTTTCGTTTGAGTTTGCTTATATACCTTCTATATAACTCACTCAAACTTTCATATTCCTCTCGATAAAAAATACCAACGCCCTGTGTAAATGGTCCACCACTTGTAGCTATTTCGGTATTATCGTTGCTTCTGTTGAATCCTTTGACTCTATATTTTCCAGACTCAGATAATTTATATTCTAAAGTTACATCCCCAATTAAATTACTAGTATTATTATTTTTAGTAGTTGTTGTACTACTAGTTGTATTATTATTTGCAACTCCAAAATTTCCATCTATCGTTAATCGATTATTAAATAATTGTTTTGATAATGCCAAGTCTAGCTCATCGCTACTTAAAGTTCCGCCAGGCCTGTAATTTACACCTATATCAACATCTTTAGTAATCCCATTTAACCAATTACTCATTTTGTTACTTAACATCTCAGAACCTGTAGCAGCTGCTGCACCACCCGCACTAATACCTCCAGACCCGGCAACAGAAAGTGGTGTTACAAAACTTCGTAATAATAATAAAGAAAAGACTTGTCTATTTAATTCATTCTCGTCATTTAATAAACTCTTAATTGCAGAACGAGTATTTTCATCAATGGTTGGCAATTCAATTCCAAATGTTATATCAGGAGACGTTAATTTATCTTTCATATACAACTTACAATCTACAGGAAATCGTTTATTGTAATTATTTACCGAATCATTTGGAAACAGAGGTTTAATTGATGCCCTCTGCTTATAATTAGCTACAATGTCAATATTAGCTTTGTAAACATTTCCATTCCATTTTATTGAACTACCCTTTTGAATTTCAAACTTTTTAGTCACAAAATTTTCAAGCGTAAATAAATAATCTCCAGTAGAGAGAACATAATCACCAAACATATCAAATTTGCCTCTACTATCAATTTTCATATTTAAAATACCATCGCCTCTAGCTTTAATAATATCACCAGATTTTTCATCAAATATTAATTGCACCTCTGCATCTCTTGTAGCTTCTAAATTAAAATCCAACGAAAAGTTAGACTTTGTTTTTTTAACTATAGTTTTTACAGTGTCTTTTGTTACAAATTTTATAAAATCATTATTCCCGATTTCAGAAGGCCCATCTAAAGGGATATAAAAATAAGTGCCTCCAGAAGTTTTTAAATTTAATTCCATTTTTATATCATCAACAAAACCATAAATTCCCGCGTTACCAGAAGCATAAGCTGTTCCATAATAACTTGGATTATTTGCAGCCGTTGTATTTAAAACCATTAACTTGTTTGTGTTCAAGTCAAAGTCAATACGCATATCTTTAAAATTGTTGTGAAATATATTCCCCGACAAATTACCTGTATTTCCACCTGCCATTCCTTTGTAAGGCACATCCTGAACTAAAATATTATCAAACCTAATTTGTTTTGGAAGTATTTCAACATCGCCATTTATGATGTATTGAACATTTGTATAATCAACAACAATGGAACATTTAAAAAATTTAAGCTTAGCATTAATTTGTGGGCTATCAAGCGTGCCAGTAATTGTTCCATTGCCATTTAAATAACCAATTTTTACAGTAAAAATATCTTTAAAATAAGGTTGTAGTAATGATAAGTCGAATGGCTCTGCTTTAAAAGAAATGTCTAAACTTTCTTCTTTTCTTTTAGGATAATAGTACCCATTAAATATAATATTTTTCATCAAATTGCCATCAAAGTCTTTAGCAAAAGCCGAATAGCCATTAATATTTACATATTCTTTTTGTGGGTCATATTCACTTTTTATCTCTCCAAAACCAATGAGTTTATTATTTAATTTTAAATCATTAAAGCGTACTTCACTACTTATTAAAGGTTTACCAAAAGCAGAAAAAACACTTGTTGAACCAGTGACATTACCTTCTATTAAAAGTTTCGCGTCTTTCAAAAATGGATTTAATTGGGCTAATTTAAAATTCTGAATATGTATATCTACCTTGTCGTTACTTTTTTTAGAAAGAGTACCATCGATAGTAATTAACTGATTTTGATTGTAAAATGTTAGTGAATTTATTTTAACTGCAAACGAAGTATCTATGGTGATTGGATTATATTTAACAATTTGCCAAACACTGTCTTCCACAACATACCTTATTTTATCAAGAAGAATAGTTGCTTGTGTCGTTTCAAAAATTGCTTTTCCGCTAACAATACCAGCATTATTTGGGCTTATTAAGTTATCCCAATTTAAATTAAAATTAGTTACCTTATCATTGGCCACAAATACTAAACTTGGATTTTTAAACGCAAAACTATCTGAAATATTAATTGCTTTTGAATTGTAAGTAAACTTAACACCATTAGTTAAAGAATTTACAGCGATATTATTTCCTTTGAATTTAACTCCTGAATATTCAATTAAATCACTGCTTGTTTTTAAATACAAGTAATTTATTGAAGCATCAAAAGAACCTTCTATTAATGCGTTAGAGGCAATCATTAAATCTTTAGTGAATAGTTCTTTTACAATTGCGTAATTTTTTATTTTTACTTTTAAATCTGCTTTATCACTATAAATATACCTCGTTCTTGTTTTTACAAAAGTGGGGAAATACTCATTTAAATACTGCTTAAACGCATAAGGTAAAGTACTTAAGTTGTATTTTCCAGTTAGTTGAACATTAGCAATGTTTGAATTAAGTTTAATGTTTTTTATTTCTGTTGATTGATCCAAATCTAAATTAAAACTACTTAATTTATTAACTTTCCCTTCCATGGTTGTATAGATGGTATTATCAAAGTTTATTTGCCCGCTTAGATTATCAATACTATTTCCATTTAAATTAATTAAAATTTGAGAAGACACTTTTCCGTTTAATTGGGGAGTAGAAAAATGCGTTTTTTCCAAATCAAAATTATTAATAGTAGAAATAAAATCCATCTTAGGTAACTTATTATTAAAGTCAATAGAACCAATAAAATCAAAGTTAGCATTGGTGTCTTTACTAATGACATTACCTTTAAATATTTGATTTTTAAATGATCCATCTATCTTAACATTATCATATTGATAATTGTTATAATTGATAGATCTCACCATTCCATCAAACTCTGCATCTAAATCTTCTGTTTTCAATCCCTTACCCTTAACTTTTGATGACAAAGAAATAGGGCCCACAAATTTTACACCAGGAAATAGTTTAGATAAATTAAAATTGGTTGTTGTAATGGAACCAGAATATTCCATCAATTTATTTTTATCATTTTTTAAATGAAGGTCTGTTTTTAAGGAACCAACGTTTGTTTTAAAAGTGCCGTATGTCACAAAATCATTCACAAACCCATCAAACTTTCCTCTGTATGATATGACTCCTAAATTATTTAACTCTTTAGGAAGGGTTAAATAAGATGGTTGATTAAATGGAGGAATAGGGAATTTTTCTAAATCAGCTTTTGAGGTAGATAATTTTTGAGCATCAAAATGAATAAATGATTTTTCGAAATCGGGTAAACCTGTAATACTTGCATCCCCAATAAATTGAGTATGTTTCCTGTAACTCATATTCATATTAGTTCCACTTAAATCATTTACAAAGCCTCTTACCTTGCCTGTTAAATGAAGTACTTCTTCAAAACCATTAATATCTTCAGCAAAATAAGCGATGTCTTTAAAGCTCACATAAGTACTATCTTTTAAATTTCCTTTGATATATACTTTATTTATAAAGTCCTGATAATCTTCCCACTGATCATATTTAAATTGAAGATTACCTTTCACTAAACTATTTGGTGTTTTCAAATAAATACTATCACAGCGCAATTCGGTTGAAGAAACTTTAGCTCTGGTAGTTAAATGTTTCAATTCAATTCCTGATTGTTCTTTCGCCCTCAAATTATTTATTTGCGCAAAAATTGTATCTCCTTTAAAATCAATGTCCGTAAAAGTTCCATAAATATTTGACACATGAATATTTCTGTAATTCATATTCTGAACTATCTTATTTGTGTCTCTTAATAAATGATACGTAAAATCAACATTGTTTAATTTTAAATCTCCGTAATAAATTTTCCATGACGATTTAGTGGTATCTGTTCTAGAAGTATCATTAGACGCAAGATAATCAGCTAAATACTGAAAATTCCAATCTTCTTCGTTTTTATATTTCAATAATTTAACTTTAATATCCGTTAGTTCAACTTCATCAAATTTTAACTGTTGAGTTTTATAATTAAACCCCGTTACATCCACTGTAATACTTTTTCCGTATACTAAAGTATCATGATGTTTATCGCTCACAAAAACTCCCTCAAGAGTTACATTACTAATCAAACTAATTTTAACTCGTTCAATATTAAAACTTGTATTTAATTCTTTAGAAAGATAGGCTGTTAATTTTTGTGCTGACCAAGTTTGGAATGTTTCGGTTTGTAAAGCCACAAAAAGCAGATTGCATAAAATCACAATAAGTAATACAGAAAACAATATCGTTTTCAATAATATTCTTGTAATTTTACCAAGTGCGCTCATTGCGTATAAAAATAACGAAATAACCTAAATATATAACGTTAATATAGCCTAAGATATTGGCTTAAAGATTGTATAAATGCCATCAGACAATAACGACATATTTATCCTTGGAATTGAATCTAGCTGCGATGATACGTCTTGTGCTATTCTTAAAAATGGCACTTTGCTATCAAATGTAACTGCTAACCAAAAAATACATGAGCAATATGGTGGCGTTATTCCTGAATTAGCGAGTAGAGATCATCAAAAAAACATTGTGCCTGTTATTGACGCTGCTCTTAAAAAAGCAAATATGAAACTTTCACAAATCAATGCTATTGCAGTAACTAGAGGGCCAGGATTAAGTGGCAGTTTATTAGTAGGATTATCTTTTGCAAAATCATTATCGATGGCATTAAATATTCCATTAGTGGAAGTAAACCATATGCAAGGGCATATTTTAGCACATTTTATAAAAGAAGAAAAGCTAGAGATTAAACAACCTAGTTTTCCGTTTTTATGTTTAACTGTTAGTGGTGGGCATACGCAAATTGTAAAAATCAGTGATTATTTACATTTTGAATTATTAGCAGAAACCGAAGATGATGCCGTTGGAGAAGCCTTTGATAAAGCAGCTAAAATATTGGGACTTCCATACCCTGGCGGACCATTAGTTGACAAATACGCCAAATTGGGAGATGCTACGAAATATAAATTTCCCATGCCTCATCTCAAAAACAACAACTATAGTTTTAGCGGGGTAAAAACTGCTTTCTTATATTTTATTCAAGAACAAACAAAATTAAATACAAATTTTGTGACTGAAAACCTCAACGATATTTGCGCCTCTTACCAATCACATTTAATAAAATACTTACTAAAAAATTTATTAGCAGTTAGTAAAGAAACTAATATCAAACAAATTACAATTGCTGGAGGTGTATCAGCTAATTCGGGACTAAGAAATGAATTAGAGTTATTAGGCAAAAAACATCAATGGCAAACTTACATTCCTAAATTTGAGTATTGCACAGATAACGCTGCAATGATTGCAATTACTGGCTATTACAAATTTTTAAATGAAGAGTTTTGTGGATTGGAAGTAACTCCTTTGGCAAGATATGAAATATAAAAGTTATTAGTTATTTGACATAAGTTGTTGGAAAATTAACTACCAACTCCAAAAACAAGAAACCGATAACTATTTTGTATTAAACTCATTCATGCATCTTGCTAACCCAATAAAAGCAAAAGCTTTCACGGCATCTGTTGCGATTTTTATTCTATCATTCAATGTTTTTTTCTCTTCATCACTCCACTTCCCTAACACATAATTTACTTGACTGCCTTTATTAAATTCGTTACTAATACCAAAACGTAAACGAGGATATTGATTTGTGTTTAGTATCTCTTGAATGTTTTTTAATCCATTATGTCCGCCATCACTTCCCTTTGGTCCCAAACGAATTTTACCAAAAGGCAATGCTAATTCATCAACAATTACTAGTACATTTTCTACAGGAATTTTTTCGGTCTGCATCCAATAATTAACGGCCTTGCCACTTAAGTTCATATAAGTTGTAGGCTTTATTAATACCAGTTGTTTGCCTTTATATTTAAATTCAACCATATCTGCTAATCTGTCTGATTTAAATTTTAAATCATTTTCTTTAGCCAAATAATCTAGCACATCAAAGCCAATATTATGGCGAGTATGAGCATACTCATCGCCAATATTCCCTAAACCAACTATTAAAAATTTACTCATGCAACAAAGGTATTTTTTTTGGCAAAAAAGTCACTTATTTTGGATATAAAATTTATTTTTTAATATAAAATTAATGCTTATACTTGTATCATCATAATAAGACACTACATTATCTTGTAGTTCTGAAATCACAAAGAAAACTTTTAAATAATAAAACTCTTTTTCAATTATCATTCCCCTTATTAAGCATAACTATGTTTGAAGTATTAGATTTAACTAGCAGGGCTTTGCCTCAGCTAAAAGACATTTGCAAGCAATTTGGCATCGACGTGAAAGGATTAGCAAAACCAGATATGGTGATGAAAATTATTGATGTTCAATCAACTAATCAAGAATTAGCCGCTAAACTTGTGGATCAGTTTCCTAAGAAAGATGCTGATAAAGTTGAAAAACCTGCGGAAGCAAAAGTAAAAAAGCCTCGTATTCAAAAACCTGTTGAAGGAGAAGTGAAAGTTGAAAAAACATTATTTGAAGAAGCTCCAATTATAAAAGAAGTTGAAGCAAAACCAGTAGCTGAAAAAATTCACACTGAGAAAGTTCATACTGAACGTCCAGTTCGTCAAGCTATGCCTGAGAGAAAAGAAGAGCCTGTTCGTAAAGTGCCTGTTCATAATCATCCGAAGCCTCAACATAATCATAACAATAATAATCCTTCAATTGAACCAACAGAATCAAAACCTGTAGTCAATAATGATTTAGCGATTAATATTGAACCTGAAGAAAAACCTCAAACTCCAGATGGAATGGAAATGAGTGATAATAAACAAGAATATAAACCTCAACCAAAACCAGAGCGTGTTTACTATAATTTTGATGGTATTGCTATTGGCGAAGGGGTATTAGAAATGATGCCTGATGGCTATGGTTTCTTAAGAAGTTCGGATTACAATTATTTAAGTTCTCCAGATGATATTTATGTTTCTCAATCTCAAGTAAAATTATTTGGATTAAAAACAGGTGATGTTGTTCGTGGTGGGATTCGTCCTCCAAAAGATGGCGAGAAATTTTTTCCTTTAGTTAAGGTAGAAGAAATTAATGGTCGCGAACCATCATATATCAGAGATAGAGTTCCGTTTGATTATTTAACTCCTTTATTTCCTTCTGAAAAATTAAAATTAACAGGTCATCCATTACAAAATAACAGTACACGTATTATTGATATGTTTGCACCTATTGGTAAAGGGCAACGTGGTTTAATTGTGGCGCAACCAAAAACTGGTAAAACAGTTTTATTAAAAGATATTGCAAACGCTATTGCTTATAATCATCCCGAAGTTTATTTAATTATCTTATTAATTGATGAACGACCTGAAGAGGTTACTGATATGGCTCGTAGTGTAAAAGCAGAAGTTGTATCATCAACTTTTGATGAGCCTGCAGAAAAACATGTAAAAATCGCCAATATTGTTTTAGAAAAAGCAAAACGTATGGTAGAATGTGGTCATGATGTAGTGATATTACTAGATAGTATTACGCGTATGGCTCGTGCTTATAACACAGTAGCTCCTTCAAGTGGTAAAGTATTATCAGGTGGTGTGGAAGCCAATGCTTTACAAAAACCAAAACGTTTCTTTGGTGCGGCTCGTAAAATCGAAAACGGTGGTTCATTAACTATTATTGCGACAGCTTTAACGGAAACTGGCTCTAAAATGGACGAGGTTATCTTTGAGGAATTTAAAGGAACTGGTAATATGGAATTACAATTAGATAGAAAAATTGCTAACCGTCGTATTTTCCCTGCAGTAGATTTATCTTCATCATCAACTCGTAGAGATGATTTATTATTAGACAAAGAAACCTTACAGCGTTTATGGGTTTTAAGAAAACATTTATCTGATATGAATCCAGTGGAAGCCATGGAGTTTTTATTAAACCAATTAAGCAAAACTCGTTCAAATGAAGAATTTTTAATTGGAATGAATCGATAATCATGAACACTAAAACATACATTTTTCCTGCTATTTATAGCTCATTAGTAATTTTAGCTACTTGCATTACTTTTTATGGCGGCTATATTAATCACATCAATAAAGTAACAATTATTGGATGGTTAATGATTGTTCCTTTTTGTGTAGCAGCCATGATATATGCTAAAAAGAATATCTATCAAGGGAATATTGGCGGTAAAGATGCTGTGAAAGAAGGATTAAAATTTATCATTTTCAGTACCATCATTTTAGTGGTTTTTCAAGCGATATTTTTCACATTAGATTTTAAAGCTTACAAAGTTGATTTTATTGAAACATACGGCGTTGAGTTAGCAAAGACTCAAATTAAAAATGGAAATCTAAAAATTACTGAAGCTGAAATACCTAATTTGATTAAACAAGAAGCCGAACAGGTGACCCTTTTTAAAGAATGCACCAGCATTGTATTTAAAAACATATTTTTAGGCGTTATTACATCTGTAATCACAGCGGTGACTATGAGAGCTAAATTAAGAGGATAAAATCTTTGCTTTCTTCTAATAATTTTTTTCTATTTCTAATATTAATTAGCCAAAATTTTTCATTTTATCAGATTACTATTCTCTTATATAGTCATAAAAGAAAAGAAAACTTACATTCATTTATTCATAAATATTATCAACGCATAAAAAACAATCACTGTTTTTCGCTTTATAAAAAGGGATTTAAAGTTTTTACGATATAAATTTATGTCATAAATTATATTTTTATGACATGATAAACGTTTCAAAAAATACATTCAAAATAACCTAATAATCAGCTAGTTAAAAATTAAACAAAGCTAAAAATCCAGAAAAACTCCTAATTTTGGGTAACAGCCAAATGTTTTGATGAAATTTTTTACACTTATCTTTTTTTATTTATTGAGCAGTACAATTAATGGACAGACTTCAGTTTCTAATCCATTTGAAAATCCTGTTATTTTAAATCACTACTCCATTCAGGATTTACAATCATTGCAACAAACCGATACTATTAAATTTAACAGCATCGTTTATTACTATACATCTTCTTTCATCTTTGAAGAAAGCGAATGTAATGATTGCTCTCCTGTTTCATTAGTAAATTTTGATGTTTCAGAATATGAATATTTGAGACAAAAAAACTCACGATATACGCGTGATTTTTGGAAATATGGTTTCAAACTTACTCTTCTTTCTATTAATGAATTGACCTATAAATTACCAATACATTATACTAAATAAGCATAAAATGAAACTAATTATTAAAGCATATGTATTTATTTTAGCAATCATTATTATACAACCTCTTTATAGTCAAAATTATAATATTAGTCTAGGAGGAACTGTTAGTGCTTGCGCTGGAACATTTTATGATGCTGGAGGAACAGGTAATTATGCAAATAATGAAGATTATACTATTACATTCTGTCCATCAACCGCTGGACAAGTAATTCAAGTAGCATTTACATCTTTTAATACAGAAAACTGGAGTGCAACATATGATAGACTTACCATTTATGACGGCAATTCAACTGCAGCTGCTCAAATTGGCAGTTATGCAGGAGCATCTTCTCCTGGGACTATTAGCGCCAGTGGAAGTAATAGTTCTGGCTGTTTAACCTTTAGATTTCGTTCAGATGGATCAACTGTCTACTCTGGTTGGGTAGCCACAATTTCATGTGTCGCTGCCCCTCCGCCAGTTATTAATGGCACAACTGGCAATTATACTGTTTGTAGTGCTACTTTTTATGATAGTGGGGGCTCCGGATCAAATTACTCTAACAATGAAACAAAAACTACCGTTTTTTGTCCATCCACTGCTGGTCAGTGTATGAAAGCAGCCTTTACATCTTTTGATTTAGAAGATCATTTTGATTATCTAAGCGTATATGATGGTAATTCGATATCAGCTCCCATGATTTTAGGCTCTTCTTTTACAGCGTCTTCTCCCGGTACCATAACTGCCACTAGCGTCAATACCTCCGGTTGCTTAACATTTAAATTTTCATCAGATGGAGCTACAACCTCTTCTGGTTGGGCTGCAAATATATCTTGCGCTGCGTGTATAGCCCCTCCATCAGTTGCTGTTCAACAAGATTGCTACGGAGCTGAAACTATTTGTGGCAACGGAGCCATTCCTGGTAATAGTTTAGGAAGTGGTAATTTTAATGATGCTAATCAAGGTTTAGGAAATTTAGGGTGTTTAAATGACTATGGTAATACAAATGATGGCTCTGCTGAACATCAATCCACTTGGTATTTTTTCTCGCCTTCTGTAAGTGGTACTATTGGAATGACGATTGCTCCAAACACAGCCACCTCTGATTACGATTGGGCCATTTGGGGACCTTACGCAACTATTTCTTGTCCTCCAACTGGTCTTCCATTACGTTGCTCTGCTGCTGCTCCTGGTAATTCTGCTGGCGGACAAACAGGACTAGGAAATGGAGCTGTAGATACTGAAGAAGGAAGTGGAGGAAATGGATGGGTTGCTCCTATAAATGTAATTGCTGGACAGAAATACATTTTATTTTTAGATAATTGGAATACAACAAGCACGCCATTTAATATTAGCTGGCAATTAAGTGGTGGTGCATCTTTAGGTTGTACTACTTTACCTATAGAGCTGCTATCATTTTCGGGTAGTAACAACAACGGATTTAATTTAATTAAATGGACGACAGCTTCTGAAAGCAATAACGATTATTTTACTGTAGAAAGATCAATTGACGGAATAAATTGGAAAGCCTTAACAAAAATAAATGGCGCTGGCAATTCTTTAAGCTATAAACACTATGAATATGAAGATTATGCTTTTGTGAGTAATGAAATTAATTACTACAGATTAAAACAAACAGATTTTTCTGGTGATTTTAAATACTCCAATATGATTAGTGTCGAATCTTCTGAGAATATTGAAACTTACATCAGTGATGTACATCCTAATCCAACAAATGAAAATATCTATTTCAATTTATTCTCATTTCAATCTGGTAATGCAATTATAGAGCTGATTGATTTTATGGGTGATTCGGTGATTAAAGAAGAACAACACATTAATTCAGGTAAAAATGATTTAATAACAGATATGAGTTATTTAAAAAACGGGATATACATATTGAAGATAACTACATTAAACGATGGAAAATGTATCAATCAAAAAGTAATTAAAAATTGATTTCAACTTTTCAACAATATCTGCTAGCATAAACTCACCCTCTTTTCAAGCTTCCCTAATTCAAAATGAGGTTTCACTCATTTTACTATCATCTTATTTTACAAAAAAATCGACGAACTTAATAAAACTGTCGATTGTTCGATAAAACAATGAAATAGCAAATTTCTTAACTCAAAATGACATTCTTTGTCATTTTTTTTGCGATAAATTAATCTTACCTTGATGTTTGATTAACCTTGCGTAAAACAATTATAAAAAACTCATGAAAAAGATCCTTTTATTTAACTTTTGTTTTTTAGTATTTCAAACAATTAATGCCCAAATTATTGAATCAAAAATTGCAGTTTCACAAGAGTATGCTTCTGCCACAAAAGAAATTAACAAAATCTTAATTATTAATACATCAAACCTATCAATGAATGTTTTAGGTGAACTTAAAGATGAGTTAATAGTATGGAAGGAAAAGGTGGTATCCATAAATATCAACGAACAAACTAAAGAATTTATTTTAGAACATAATTATTTGCTTAGTGACCAAGAATTATTTGAGGTTTTAAGAAAATATGATATTCAAAAAAAACATATTATCAGCTATAAATAACTAATCTTTCCTTTCTAATGGGTTTAAATTTTAAAATAAAAAAACAAGTAAGTTTATTTCTTGTTTTTATCTCTTTATTAATCTCCTCTAAAATAGTAGCACAGGGTAATACTCCTTGTACTGCAGTTGTTATTACTGCTAACGCCACATGTGTTAATACAGCAGGCACAACCGCTTCATTAACTTACCAAAGCGATGCTGCTAATGGAGGTGTCCCTTCATGCGCAGCACCTAATGCAGCCGACGGATGGTACAGTTTTACTCCAACTGCAACTGCAACCTATACAATTGATTTAACTGCTGGTTCAATTACAGATTCAGGAATGTCTATTTCTACAGCAGCAAGTGGATGCACAAATCCTACCCAATTATTATGTGATGATGATTCAGGAACTGGATCTATGTCTCAAATAGTTACAACATTAACTGCTGGAACAACTTATTTTATTAGAATTTGGGAGTATAGTTCAGGCACTGGAACATTTAGTATTTGTATAACTCAAGGAGCTCCCCCTCCCGCAGCTCCTGCTAATGATGATTGTGCCGGAGCCTACACTGTTACAGTCAACTCTGGGCAAACTTGCACCTCACAAACTGGAGGAACAGTTGCTGGAGCAACTGCTTCAGGAATAGCAATGGGCTCTTGTTTTGGAACAGCAGATGATGATGTTTGGTACAGTTTTATTGCAACTAATACAACACATTCTGTTAATATTACTAACGTAGCTGGTTCGGTTACAGATATGTATCATTCTGTTTATTCTGGTTCATGTGGTAGTTTAAGCGCTGCTTTAGTTTGTAGCGACCCAAATACAAGCGCTCTTAGTGGTTTAACTATTGGAAATACATATTATGTACGTGTATATACTTATACTGGTACATCTGGACAAACAAGTACTTTTAGTGTTTGTGTAACATCACCACCACCACCACCTGCAAATGATAATTGTACTGGTGCTTATAGTGTAGCTGTAAACTCTAGTTCTACAGCTTGTACCTCAACAGGAGGTACTCTTGCTGGCGCCACAGCATCATCTTTTACAAATGCCTGTGGAGGAACAGCTGATGATGATGTTTGGTACTCGTTTGTTGCTACCAGCGCATCTCATTCTATCACTTTAAACAGTTTAGCTGGTTCTACAACTGATTTATATATCTCTGTTTATAGCGGTACATGTGGTAGTCCTGGCTCACCATTAGTTTGTAGTGATCCAGAAAGTACAAATGTTGGTAGCTTAACTATAGGTAATACATACTTTATTCGTATTTTCTCGTATACATCTACTTCTGGTCAAACAAGTACTTTTAGTGTATGTGTAAACACACCTCCACCACCTCCATCAAACGATAATCCATGCGGGGCAACGCCAGCTGCAGTTAACTCAGGCACAACCTGTACTGTGCAAACTGGTGGAACAGTGCTAGGAGCAACATCATCTACTGTTGGTTTAGGTTCATGTTTTGGTACAGCCGACGATGACGTTTGGTATAGCTTTGTTGCTACTAATGCCATTCAAAATTTTAGTTTAACAAATGTTGCTGGTTCGGTAACCGATATGTATTTTTCTGTTCATCCAGGAACCTGTGGAGCCATTGGAACGGCATTTATTTGTAGTGATCCAAATAATGGAACTGTAACAGGATTAATTGTTGGTCAAACATATTATGTGAGGGTTTACACTTATACATCAACAGGTAATCAAAATACTACTTTTAGTTTATGTATTACACCACCACCACCACCACCTGCAAATGATGATTGCGCTACACCAACAACAATAACAGTAAATGGTGGCACAACTTGTACATCTCAAGCAAACGGTACATTATTAGGCGCTACAGCCTCTTCTTATACCAATGCATGTTCTGGTACGGCTGATGATGATGTTTGGTATTCATTTGTAGCCACATCAACCACACATTCTATATCTATTAATAACGTTGCTGGTTCTCCAACTGATTTATATCACTCTTTATATAGTGGAACTTGTGCTTCACTTGGGGCTCCGATAATTTGTAGTGATCCGAATTCAAGTGACATATCTGGTTTAACTGTTGGTGCTACCTATTTTATACGAGTGTTTTCTTATACATCGGGCACAGGAAGTACCACAACATTTAGTGTTTGTGTAACGACTCCAGCAGCGGGTCCAGCAAATGATAATCCCTGTAGTCCAACTGTTGTAACTGTAAACACAGGAACAACTTGTACATCACAATCAGGAGGAACCTTAGTCAATGCATATCCTTCTGTGGTTCCAAATACCTGTGGAGGAACAGCAGATGATGATGTTTGGTATTCATTTGTGGCATCAGCTAATACGCATTCAATTAGTTTAAACAATGTAGCTGGCTCTACAACGGATTTATATCATAGTGTATTTTCTGGAACATGTAATAGTTTAGGAACTGCGTTAATTTGTAGTGACCCTAACACGAGTATAATTACAGGTTTAACTATTGGGTCTACTTATTTTATAAGAGTTTTTTCTTGGACATCAACTGGTGGCCAAACATCTACTTTTAGCGTATGTGTAACTACGCCAACAGTTCCTCCAGCGCCTGCTAATGATAATTGTACGGGAGCGTATCCCGTTACTATTAACTCAGGAACAGTATGTACTTCTTTAACTGGAGGTACTCTTTATGGAGCTACCGCATCTACGCAAACTAATAGTTGTGGTAATAATTATACCGATGATGATGTTTGGTATAGCTTTGTAGCTACAGATACCTATCATCAAATAACATTAAGCAATGTAGCTGGTTCAACTACAGATTTATATCATTCAGTTTACAGTGGTACTTGTGGCACTTTAGGAACAGCTATTAGTTGTAGTGATCCTAATACAAGTTCAGTAAATGGTTTAACTATTGGTAATACATATTATGTTAGGGTTTATTCAGTTGGAACAACCTATGGAGCTACAACTACCTTTAGTGTTTGTATAACAACGCCACCAGATCCTCCAGTAAATACATTATGCAGTGGAATGTCTCCAATTTGCTCAGGTTCTGCAATTAACTTTACAGCCGAATCTAACGGAGCATCTGCTCCTGCAGGCAACAACTACGGTTGTCTATCTACTTATCCAAATCCAACTTGGTTCTATTTGGAAATACTTACTAGTGGAACCATGGCTGTTGATTTAACTGCTGGGTCTGATGTTGATTTTGCCTTGTGGGGACCGTATGCTAATTTAACTGCTGCTCAAGCATCTTGTGGCACCTATCCATCACCGCTTGATTGTAGCTATTCAGCATCGGCAACAGAACAAATGAATATTCCAACAGCTGTAACTGGACAAGTGTATGCGGTTTTGGTTACAAATTATGCAAACGTTGTTCAATCAATCACACTTAATCAAGCATCAGGAGCATCGGCAACAACTAACTGCGCTATTTTGCTGCCAGTTGGAATGCTATACTTTAACGGAACTCTTAACGAATTTAATGAAGTATTCTTACAATGGGAAACAGAAACAGAAACCAATAATGATTACTTTGAAATACAAACTCTGATAGGAGACACGTGGAAAACCCTTGCTATTAAAGATGGCGCAGGTAACAGTACTTCAAAAACATATTATAACTATACAGATAAAAAACCTATTGATGGATTATCATACTATAGATTAAAACAAGTGAATTTTGATCAAACATTTAATTATTCAAATGCGATAAGTATTGATTTATCAAAAGATAGAGAACAGATTACTAATATTAGACCTAATCCAACTAATGGACTTGTCTATTATGATTACATCTCTAAATCAAAGGCTGATATCACAATCGAAGTAGTTAGTTTCACTGGAGAATCATTATTTAAAGAAACCAAAAATGTAGAAACAGGTTTTAATTCGTTTAACTTATCGTTACAAGAATTCAAAAATGGTGTATATCTACTAAAAATCACCAATGAAAATAGTGGTAAGACGTTTACTCAAAAAGTAATTAAAAATTAAATAAAAGCCCTGAAGTCAAATATTTCAGGGCTTTTTCAGGTAAATATTATTCGTCTACAAACGATTACAAACAACTGTATACGAATCTAAACGACTATTAACCGAATCTTTTTTTGTGTTGCTATTACCTTTGTGTCGTCGAAAATGATGAAGCGCTTCAAAATCAAAACACGGCAAAAATTTAATTTGTAGAAAGTATAATAATTTAAAAAAGAAAAATCATGAACACATTAAGAAACCGCGTACAGTTAATTGGTAATTTAGGAACAGCTCCAGAAGTAAAAAATTTAGAAGGAGGTAAAAAAATGGCAAAATTAGTGATTGCCACTAACGAAACCTTTAAAAATCAAAAAGGAGAAAAAGTAACCGAAACCACTTGGCATAATGTAACTGCCTGGGGAAGTCAAGCTGCTTTTGCTGAACAATATTTAGAAAAAGGTGCAGAAGTTGCCATTGATGGCAAATTACAAAACAACAATTATACTGATAAGGATGGTGTGAAACGCTATGTAACAAACATCATTGTGAATGAATTTACGATGTTAGGAAAGAAAAAATAATTAGCATATCTAGTAAATATAAAAAGCCCATTCATTACCAATTGAATGGGCTTTTTTTTAAAACTAAAAACAGTGACAAAAATCTAAAAAAACTTACATATGAATTATACTCTCTAAAAAGAAGATGTTTAGTAGTTTTTTCTACAATTACTTTGTAATAAAAAAAATGTGTGGAGATTTTGAGATAAAACGAAAAAAAATCATTAAACGAATTATTAAATATTCGGAGATTTTTAGTTTCTCACATCTGAATGAAAAAACATTAGAAGAACTCGAAACTCTTCAAAAGGAAATATTAATAAAACTAATTGTAAAAATGGAATACAATATGAGACATAGTAGATTAAATAAAACTTCAGTATCTAACTAATCTTCATGTCCTTTAGCATTTTTTATTTTTTGCTGTAGATATAATTCTTCTTCTTTTTGCATGGCAATTTTTAAAGAATCGCTAATATCTTTCTCTCCAAGCTTATCTAAATTAGGTTTGCCTGCATTTACCCAAGCAGTGTACCACAAACTACCCACCATCGTAATACTCTCACGCATTCTTCGCTCAACTTGCCCTTTAATCATTAAATCATAACGATTGGTGTATTCAACCGAATAGGTTTTCATCATCACATTTCCTCTATTTTCAAAAGCATATTTTCTATCCGTTGGAAAATCTTTATTTAACATGGCTTCAAATTTCAAAACACTATCAACCGCCATATGACTGTCATAAACTACTTTCCATGCTGACTTTAGAGGCGAATCAACATACTTGGCTCTACCAACAAAATAATCATAATCTTCGGCCTTTAATTCGGGGATTCTACTTTCCCAAAAACCATGAATACCTCTTTGACCCGTTAGTTGTCCATTATAATTTTCAGTTGTATGAAGTGGCACATGCGCATCAGCAATATAATGTCCCAAATCTGCACTGTAACTTAATATTCTATCTAAGTTCTCATCTTTAAAAGCATTCAATAATTTATAATAATGTTTTTCTATTTGCCAAGGTACAATTCCATAAGCCATTAAAGTATCTTCGGTGTATTTTACTATAGCAGCTTTCCAAAACTTTGGCACACTATCAAAAGCATGTGCTCCATAATGATCAATATCAATGTAATGTCTTGGAGCCTCCCCTTCTACTCCATAGCGACGTTTGTCTGGATCAACCGCATGGTTTGTAACAAACTCAATATGTTTTTTGTAAAACGAAACCATTTCGGGAGGCAAGGTAAACACCGCCATTCGATTAATTCTTTTATGACCATAAAAGCCCCAGGATTGTGCAGACTCCTTTGGAATAATAATAATTAATCCAAAACAAATAAGGATAAAAAATAAAACACGTTTTAACATAGAAAAATGACACGATTAAAATCGATATCATTAAAGATATAAAAATATTATCGAAACGAAAAGATTATTATCTAGTCACTTATTAATGACCAGCAATCCAAAGAATAAATAGAGAGCATTACTAAATATCATCCTTGATAAAAGAATACTAAACGTTAAAGAAACTACGCTCCCCCTAATAATAATAATACTTTTTTCATTTTTTATTGAGTTTAAATTTGATAGTGTAAAGTTAGTTTATCAAAAAAGTAAAAAATAGAGGGGTACCCCCTCAATTTCAGAAAATAAAAAAAGCCCATCCGTCAGAAGACGATGGGCTTTAATATATTATAAAATCAAATTAAGCTTTTGCTTCTTGAGCTGCTTTAATTTTTGCTTTGATATTTTCAGTAGTGGTTGAGTTTGGTCTTTCGATTGCAGAACCAGTTGCTCTATCCCACACTAAACTAGCTAATACTCCTAATGCACGAGAAACTCCAAATAATACCGTGTAGAAATCATACTCATGCATTCCGTAATGAACTAATAAAGCTCCTGAGTGCGCGTCTACATTTGGCCAAGGGTTTTTAATTTTGCCTGTTGATTCCAAAATTGGAGGCGCTACTTCGTATACCATTTGAACTATTTCACAAATATTATCGTGCTTGATATAAGTTTTGTAGAAATCTTGTTGAGCTGTGAAACGAGGATCTGTTTTACGTAATACAGCATGTCCGTATCCTGGTACTACTTTTCCTTCAGCTAACGTTTTTTTAATGTATTCAGCAATTTGTTCTTTAGTAGGTAATCCTCCTCCTAAATTTTCTTTCAACTCCATAATCCAGCTTAATACTTCTTGATTTGCTAAACCATGTAAAGGACCAGCTAAACCATTCATACCAGCTGCAAAAGCTAAATATGGGTCAGATAATGCAGAACCTACTAAGTGCGTTGCGTGAGCAGATACGTTTCCGCCTTCATGATCTACGTGAATCGTTAAATATAAACGCATTAAACGTTTCATGTCAAAATCTTCGTAACCTAACATGTGAGCAAAATTTGCTGCCCAATCTAATTTATGATCTGGTTCAATATGAACACCACCTTTGTATTTACGACGGTAGATGTATGCTGCAATTCTAGGTAAACGTGCAATTAGATTCATTGAATCTTCGTACACATAATCCCAATAATCTTTTTTATTGATCCCTTTAGCATACGCTTTTGCAAATAAACTTTCTGTTTGCATAGCCATAATACCAATTACAAACTGAGTCATTGGATGAGTATCCGTTGGTAATTTCTCAATTACATCAAACACATGTTTTGGGACATTACTACGTTTTTGCCATTCGCCAGTAATAAAACTAACGTCTTCTTGAGTTGGCAACTCGCCAACTAACATTAAATAAAATATACCTTCAGGCAATGGCTCTGTGCCTCCTGGAGCTTTTGGTAAATGCTTGCGTAACTCAGGTATTGAGTACCCTCTAAAACGAATTCCTTCTTCTGGGTCTAACTTAGATGTTTCTGTAACCATCCCAATCATACCTTTCATTCCTTGGTAAACTTGAGCTACAGTAATTTCTCCTAATTTTAAATCGCCATGATTTTTGATAATATCTTTAATCTCTGCCGCTAAAGGCACTGCTTTCTCGCGGAACTTATCTTTTAATCTATCCATTTTTATAATCGTTTTAAATACCTTGTAAATTTATGCAGTGTATTGATTTAAACAAATTTAATTTGCATTATTTTTAAGTTATTTTAAAAATAAATCCTATACATCTCATGACTATAATCATGAAATATAAAATGGCATTAAAAATTGGGTTATTGATATTCTTAGTTCACAAAAAATAAAAAAAATAAAAACAAGAAAAAAGGGGTTAATAATAAAAGGCTAACCCTCACTATTAATACTTGAAACTCTTTTGAAGTCCTTATATTTAAGTATATATGCTTGAAAAATGACATAGAATTAATACTACAAAAATCTGCCTTAAACATAAAAAAACTAAACGAAACAGATATAGAGTGCTAGCCCCCCTTTTTTAAAGGGAACTAAGTTTTAAAAACTCTTTTTTGGAGTAAGAACAATATTACTTAAAATCAATCCTGCCACCAAAGATACTGCTGTAATAGTCATAGAAAAAGCTGTTTCAACGCCGCGAAGTGTTTCATTATCCAATAAATTTGAAATACTCTGAAAGCCTAATGATCCAGGAACTAATAGAATAATTCCTGGAACCAACATAATAGTAATTGGCTTATTGGTTAACATTCCAAAAACATTACTTGCTAATCCCAATACCAAAGAAGCTAGAAAGATGGACAATGGTGCACTTCCAAAACCAGAACTTAATTTTAAGGTATAGTATGAACATAGACAAGCTAGCAATATCCATACAAAATCCTTTGGTAATGCTTTAAAAAGCACCACAAATCCCAACGGAACCGTTAAAAGTGCAATATAAATAGTCCATTCTGGTATTGAAGGTAAAGCGACTAGCGATGGGCTAATTTGAATTATTTTATCTATTTGACTTCCAACTCCTATTCCCAATCCTATCATCAATAAAGTAATCATTGTGTTTGAAAATCTTGCTGTTCCTGCTAAAGCATGCCCGTTTACTAATTCAATGATAGATACCGTTAAAGAAAAACCAGGAAGGAGGATAATAAGCCCTGTAATACTAGCTATATCTACAGAGTAACTCCCTAGATACATGACAGATACCTTTGCAAATGCACTAGCAAAAATGGCAGAAATAACAATTAACATTCTTCCTACTTTAGGAAATTTATCTGATAAATCAATTAAAAAACCAATGAAACAACCGATTATAAAAGAAACAAGTATTTCCGCATAACCTCCACCAAACAACCTTGCGGCGCTTCCTGTAGAAATACCAAAAAACAAAATTTCAATCAAAGAATGATAACGTTTAGGTGAATTTTCTATCAAAAAAAGTTGCTTAATTGCATTTGATGTTGATATGTTTTGACTTATAATATCTTCGTAAACCTTATCAATTTTATGAAGCTTCTCAAAATTTAAGTCGCCATAGGGGGCTTTAATAAATAAAGTTTTTGGATTGCCTTTTACTCCAACATTAACCATTAAACCATTAGGAGAAGAAAATATATCACCTTCTAAATTTAAGACTTTACATAGCGTTGCGAAGGTTTCCTCCATTCGATGAGCAGGAATCCCATTGTTTTGTAATTGTTTAGATAACAGTACAATTAACTCAACCTCCTCTGTTTTTTCCAAATTCACCTCTGTGGTCATACAATTAAATTTAATCAAAAGTACAAATTCATTTGAAATGAATTTAACAAAAAAGCCCCAAATTGCTTCAGGGCTTTGTAGTGAGTCCGCCGGCTGGCGGATGAACTCGTGTCCGCCAGCCGGCGGATATG
>Ga0066412_1000205_pt1 | contig 27141 bp, 16 predicted proteins | sample LakWasMet16_LOW5_2_FD_59499 | JGI IMG/M metagenome (GOLD analysis project Ga0066412, IMG submission 59499) | Freshwater sediment methanotrophic microbial communities from Lake Washington under simulated oxygen tension - Sediment Metagenome 16_LOW5 | ecosystem: Environmental > Aquatic >... | reverse complement strand
CCAAATGAAATTTCTGAATCAGCAAATTTTAGGTGATAAGCAGCAGTTAAACTTGTAGATAAATTTCTAAAAGGACCAATATCATCTTTAAAAATAAAACCTCCTACTCCGATGCGTCCTTTCCATAAACGAGAATTTAACGCCAAAGCATAGGTTTTTGGAGAGCCATCAAAACCAGTCCATTGATTACGATAGTTGATTCTAATATCAACAACCCTCTTTGTTCCACAAAATGCAGGATTATAAAGTGTTTGATTATTTCTATATTGTGACCACCAAGGATACTGCTGCGCAGTAACATTGAATGTTAAGTAAATAAAAGTAAATATCAGAAACTTTCTAATCAAAGAATAAATTTTAGTAACTATTAATTAGAAAAAAGAGTTTTAGTTAATACGAACTCCGTCTTTATATTTTGCGATAAAACCATTGTAGCCTTTTGATTTTAACTCATCGCGGTGTTTAACAGCATCATCTAATGTTTTAAAATTACCAACAGTAACTTTATACATCCCATTAATTAAATCAATATTTACATTTCCTGCACCCGAAAATTTGCTTTTACTTGGCTGAGTAGAATAAGCTCCAATTTGAACTTTAAAAGTCAATCCAGCCTCTGAAGAAGTAGTTACTGGTTTAACAGGTTTTGTTTCTACTGGAGTTGTTGTTACTGGTTTTGTTTCAATAGGCTTAGTTTCTACTGGTGTAGTTGTGGTTACGGGCTTTGTCTCAACCGGCTTGGTTTCTGTTGGTGTAGTAACTGGAGTTGTTTCAACAGGTTTAGTTTCTGTTGGAGTTGCAGCTACAACAGCGCTTCCTCCACCTATATTAATAATTGCAGGGGCTGCTTCTACCTCTTTTTTCTCGTTATTTTCTAAATAATAAAATTTTTGTAAGAAAGTTCCTGGATTAGTGGCATCTGAATTGGCTTGAACTTTTAATTTAACTGTAAATTCTGGTTCGCTTGGCACAGAAACCCATACGATTTTTGCTCTTTGATTTTCGAAAGTAAAATTCCCTCCTTTTGCATCCACAACAGATATGACGTAACCTGCTGGAACATCCAACTGATATTTAGCAAAATTACCTACCGCTCCTTTGTTAATTTTAACATCTGCATCCACAGTTGAAGCCGCGTTCATATTAGAAGGGAAATTAGCATTAATTGTAATTTGAGAGAAAACGGATGTAAAGCTAGCAATTGCAAAAAAGGTTAATATTTTTTTCATATAGTAATATTGTTAATATCACAAATATAATTATTTGTTTCAAAATTAAAAACTAATTAGCATTAATAGTTTATCTCTCATCTTGTATAAAAATCCATCATAAATTGTAATTTTTCTGGATTTAATTCTTGAATTATAAATCAAACTAATAGCAATCTTCATAGACTAGTCTATTTTTACTAAATTGATTTAATTAATATTTAACAATTACTTCTCTGCTTGTGTCGTTTAATTGATATATTTTTGTCTTTCACTTATTTTAAAAATCAGATGAAAAACAAATTACCTATTTTTTATTTCCTTTTACTTTTCGGCTTGTTTAATAACTTATTTTCTCAAGAAGCAAATAACACATTAAAACCAGATGAATTTTTCACAATGCACTATTACACTTTTGAAGGAAATCTAAATCAGGAAAAAATAGAGGCGTTCGAAAAAGTATTATTAAAAATCGAATTTGTATCTCAAGCAAAAGTGAAATACAAGACTGAAAAAAACATGGGACAAATTGTTCTTGTGGTAAAAGAAAAAAACGTAACGAACGAAGGTGATAAAACCTTTAGTCCAACATCCATTAAGCAAGCTATACTCAAAAATGGTCTAGCCCCAATGGAATATAGTACAGGAAAATATATTCAATAATTTTTTATAAAACTTTTTACATTATTTAAGTATGCGCAATATTTATATTACTATTCTTTTTGTTTTATCTTTTTTAGTTTCATGGTCTCAGTCCGAAAACTGTTCAGGAGCCGTTTCATTAACTAACGGAGCATGTGTAGTTGGAACGGCAGGCACTTCGCAAAATATCGTTGGTTGTGCCGGTAATGCTGATGATGATGTTTGGTATAAATTTGTAGCCTCTGGTACCAGTCACTCATTAACGGTTACAGGTTCTGCTACATTTGATGCTGTATTACAAGTGTTTTCTGGAACTTGTGCAGCCTTAATTTCAAATGGTTGTGTTGACAATACATTTAATGGGCAAGTTGAATCTACCATTGCATCAGGCTTAACAATTGGAGCAACATACTTCGTAAGAGTTTATCACTACGGAGCAGGTTCTGGTTCTAGTACATTTACAATGTGTTTAAATAACCCACCTGCAGCTCCTGCAAATGACCCTTGTGCTAGTGCTATTAATTTAGCAGTCAATGCTGCTTGTGTTAATACATCTGGCACTTCTTTTGGAGCAACTACTTCTTTAACTGGATGTGCAGGTACTGCTAATGATGATGTCTGGTATTCATTTACTGCAACAAATTATACTCAGACCATACAAGTAGCTGGTTCAGCTAATTTTGATGCCGTTGTTGAATTATATGATGGAGCTTGTGCTGGCTTAACTTCTCTTAGCTGTACTGATAATACATTTTCGGGGGGAACAGAAACAGTGACGGCTTCTGGTTTAACTCCGGGCGTTACGTATTTATTTAGAGTTTATGATTATTACTCAGGTGCTGGAAGTACTTTTAGTGTTTGTGTATCTGGAACAAGTATCATTGCTGGTTCTCAACCAAATGACGAACCATGTAATGCTATTCAAATTCCTGCTGTAACGGCAGATTGTAACAATTTAGTGTTTTCAAATATTGGAGCAACTCAAACTATTCTTCCAGGAAGTCCAGGTGCTGTTTGTGAAAACTATGATAATTCAACCAATTCCATGGGAGCACTTTCAAATGGTGGATTTGGCGCAACCTCAAAAGATGTATGGTTTAGTATTACAGTGCCTGCTAGCGGAAATATTTATATCACTCCTCAAGCAAATATGGGAGCTGGTTGGATACAAGATGGAGTTATGACGTTATATAGAGGAACGTGTGGAGCTTTGGTAACATACACTTGTTCTGATGATTATAATTACCCTGCAGGTTATAATGATTTACAATCTTTTATTAGAGCTACAGGATTAACTCCTGGAGAGACCGTTTATTTGAGATATTGGGGGTATGGTGCAGCTCAAGGGAATTTTGGTTTTTGTGTACAATCTCCAACTAACGATTTATGTGCTAACGCTTTATATATTTGTGATATTAATGGATATTCTGCAACTACAAGTCCCGCTTACACTCGCGACCATCCATGTAATATGCAAGGAAATGGAGAAGGTCCTGGTCCTACATACTCTTATAGTGTAGGCGCTAATCCTGCTGGTCCTTTTGGTGCTGGCGGAACATGGGGTACTGGGTCAGCTTTAAATGATGTTTACATCGATAATAATTCATGGGTACGTTTTACAGCTGCAAGTCCCACTGTTTCATTAAGAGTAACTGTTTCTAATTGTTGGGGAGTTGGAACAAACTCTATTACCGCTACTCCAGGAACTCCAAGAGGTGTTCAAATGCAAATTTTTTCTACGACCTCTGCGTGTTGTGGCTTCACTCCTGTATCAGATTATAAAGAAAATGCATCTGGTTCATTTACTGGTGGTATAAGTACTTACACTGTAAATGCAAATAGCTTAACCGTTGGTAATGATTATTATGTAATGGTTGATGGTTGGAGCGGAGATATTTGTAATTATAATATTCAAGCAATTTCTGGAGTTGCATTACCCGCAATTACTGCTGTTCCTGGTACAATATGTCCTGGTCAAAGTTCTATTTTAACAGCTCCTACTGGAGCAACAGGATATACTTGGGAGCCAGGTGGTCAAAACACTCAAACTATATCTGTAGCTCCTGGCACACAAATGACTTACACGTGTTATGTTGGAGGAGTTTGTGGTTATAAACAAACTTTAACTAAAACAGTTTTCTTATACACAGTTCCTTCTGTTTCAATTAACGCTGGAGCTGCTATTTCAACTTGCGGAACTCAAACCATTACCTTAACTGGAGGAGGTGCAAGTACTTATTCTTGGAGTACAGGAAATACAACCACTTCATTCACTGTTGCACCTTCTGGTAATACCACCTACTCAGTCATTGGAACTTCCGTCAATGGATGTACCAATACAGCCGTATCTTCGGTTACTGTAAATACTGTACCAACTCTTTCCATTTCATCTTCTTCTAATACAATTTGTAATGGATCAAGTACCAATTTATCGGTTAGTGGGGCTAGCACTTATACATGGTCTCCTTCTGCTAGTTTAAGCGCTTCAACAGGAACTGCCGTTACAGCCTCTCCTACTATTACTACTAACTATACAGTAATAGCAACAGCAGCAAATGGTTGTACTAATTCTGCAGTATATACTGTTACTGTTAATCCTAAACCAACAGTATCTTCAACAACCACTGGTTCAGTTATTTGTAATGGAAACTCGGTTACCTTAAATGGAACTGGTGCTAGCACATATACTTGGACAGGTAGTATAACGGACGGAGTTGCATTTACGCCAACTATTACAACTACATATACTGTTATTGGAACAAATGCAGTAACTGGATGTACTAATTCTGCCGTTAGAACAATTACTGTAAATACCCCTCCTACTGTTTCATCAACAACTAGTAATTCTGTTATTTGTAACGGAACCTCTGTTACATTAAATGGAACTGGTGCAAGTACATACACTTGGACGGGTGGAGTTAATAATGGAGTTGCATTTACACCAAGCACTACAATATCATATACTGTCACAGGAACTGCGGTAAATGGTTGTACAAACACAGCCGTAAGAACAATTACAGTTAATCCATTACCTACAATTGGTTCTTCTGTTTCAAACTCTGTAATTTGTAGAGGAAATTCTACTACGTTAAATGGTACTGGAGCTAATACATATACTTGGACAGGAAGTGTAGCAAATGGTGTAGCATTTTCGCCTACAATAACTACAACTTATACAGTTACAGGAACCGATGCAAATGGCTGTGTAAACTCTGCTATAACAACCATTACTGTTAATTCAATTCCAACATCAACAGCAAGTGCAGCAGGAACAATTACATGTGTTACCAATACCATTAATTTAAATTCAAGTTTATCAGGTCAAAGTTATACTTGGACCGCTCCTAGCGGAAGTTCAATTTCAGGAGGAACTGCAAATAATCAAAATGCTATGGGACAAGGTTCTGGTACATACACTTTACTCGTTATGAGTTCTGCAGGTTGTACATATACAACAACTCTAGCTGCTAATATAAATACAACAACACCTTCAGCATCTGCAACAGGAGGAACTTTAACTTGTGCTCAAACATCAACTGTATTAGTTGGTGGCCCAACTGCAGGTGTTACTTATAGTTGGTCGGGTCCTGGAATTGTAGGAAGTAATACTGTAGCTAATATTACAGCCTCAGTTGTAGGAACCTATTCATTAATTACAACTAGCTCTGTTAATGGATGCTCAAGTTCATCTGTTGCAGTAGCAACCTTAACAAATAACTTAACTACACCAACTGTAACGGCAGGATCAAGCCAAACAATAACATGTGCAATACCTTCTGTTACATTAACAGGTAATGCAACAGGTGGTTCCAATTTAAGTTGGAGTAATGGTGCTACTACAAATACCACAACAGTTGGTGGCGCAGGAACGTATACATTAACAGCTACTAATCCAGCTACTGGATGTTTTATTACATCAACTGTTCAAGTAGCTCCAAGTGCAGGAACTCCAAATGGAAATGTTAGTGCTGCCTCAAATTCTATAACCTGTTCTCTTACCTCTGCATCAATAAGTATAACATCTTCAATATCACCACTTACTTATTCTTGGACAGGACCAGGAACAATATCTTCCCCAACATCTTCTGCTACAACTGTATCATCAGGAGGTACTTATACTATTACCATTACAAATACTGCTAGTTGCTCACAATCCTATCCAGTGGTTGTTCCAACTAATACAACGCCTGTTGTTGCAAGTGCAAGTGTTGCACCAACGGCAAGTATTACTTGTACCACTTCAAGTGTTACTTTAAGTAGCACTCCAACTGGTGCTAATTTTTCGTATTCATGGTCTGGCCCTAATATTATCTCTGGTGGCACAACAGCTAATCCAATTGTTGGAACTAGTGGAAACTATTCGGTAACAGTAACAAATACAATTACTGGTTGTACAAATCCTATAGGAAGTGCTGTTGTTTTTGTACCAACTAATACCACAGCTCCTACTTTAAGTTTAAGTGCTACATCAGTAACTACAACATGTGGTAATCCAAGCACGACTGTAACTGTAACTAGCAATTCAAATCCAAACACAACATATACTTGGACTGCTCCTGCAACAGGAACAATAAGTAACACATCTATAAATAATCCAACAATGGGAGGTACCGGAGTATTTACAGTAGCTGTAACAAATACAGTTAATGGTTGTGTTTCATCTATCGGAACTGTAACATTAACTCCAGATGTAAATTTACCAACCTTTAATTTATCTTCTAATACAGCAACTATTACTTGTGCTATTCCATCACCAAGTGTGTCTCTGACTTCCACTGTAACTCCTGTTTCTTATTCTTGGAGTCCAACTCCTGGTTCTGGTGGTTCATCAGCAAATGCAACATTTACAGCTACTGGTAATTACACATGCACGATAACTAATACATCAAATGGTTGCTCAACAAGTGCAGCGCAAGTTGCTGTAGGAATAAATACTATAGTTCCAAACATCAATGTTACTCCAAGTGCATCAATCACTTGTGCTTCAAATACTGTAGTGATAACATCTACTGCTAATCCTACAACAAGTACTTATACCTGGACAGGGTCAGGGTCAGGAATAGTTGGAAGTGTAAACAACTCTTCCATTACTGTAAATTTAGCCGGTACCTATAGTTTATCGATTACCGATCCTATTAATGGATGTATTAATAGTTCTGCAATTGCAACTGTTGGTACAAATACTACCGCTCCTACTTTATCTATTGCATCAACTAGCACAGTAATTACATGCTCAACATCAAGTAGTACTTTATTAGCTACTTCTTCAACAACCGACGCTGTCACATGGACTATTCCATCAGGAGCATCAAGTAGCAATCCTGTAACTGCAACTTCGGCAGGAGATTATATTGCTACTATAGTAGATGCTGTAAATGGATGCTCAACCTCTCAAACAATTACTTTAACAAGTAGTGTAGTTTCTCCAAATGCAAATGCAGGAGCTGCAACTGTAATGCCTTGTAATTCATCTACAACCACTTTGTTAGGAACTTCAACAACGACAGATGTAGTCTCTTATTCATGGAGTGGTCCTAATGCAGGAAGTATTATTTCGGGAAGTAATACCGCAACACCAACAGTAACTGATACCGGAGTTTATACATTAACGGTTACAAATTTAGTAACAGGATGCACCGCTACTTCAACCGTTGATGTTTCTCAAAATAATGTAACAGCTGATTTCACATTTGATCCACAAACAGGAGAAGCTCCTTTAACAGTAAACTTTACAAATGCTAGTACAAATGCGAATAGCTTTACATGGAGTTTTGGAAATGGAAATACATCAACAAATCAAGATCCAAGTACTGTTTATAATACAGAAGGAACTTATACGATTGTATTAGTCGCAAGTTCGGGTTTATGTAATGACACCGCCATTAAAACCATTTTTGTAGATGAAAGTTTTGTGATTGAGATTCCAAATGTATTTACACCAAATGAAGATGGTGTGAACGATTTATTTCATATTAAATTAAAAGGCGTAAAATCTGCTGAAGGATATATTTATAATCGTTGGGGACAATTATTATATAGTTGGGATGCATTAAAAAATTCGTGGGATGGAATTGCTAGTAATGGAGAAAAATCTCCGGATGCTACATATTATTATATTATAAAAGTAATTGATAAAAAAGATAAAGAGCATTTAGCTCCAGGATATGTTTTATTGATCAGATAAACACAAAGGCTGCTAAATTTAGCAGCCTTTGTTATTTTTTAAATTAATTTTATTGCAAATCATAAAATATAAATACCCTATATTTATTGACTTATAAAACACATGAATTTTAAGAAAATAAATTATATAGAAAAAGGCATCAATTGGATACACGAAAAAACCAATGAAAAACAATTTCTCATATTTGCTAGTATTTTAGTAGGAATTACAGCAGGTATTGCAGCTGTAATATTAAAATTATTTGTTTTTGGAATTAGACAATATTTAGTAGATGGGTTTTTCTTAAAATATGATTTCAAATATTTGTACTTAATACTTCCAGTAATTGGTATTGGAATTACGATACTCATCGTTAAATATTTTTTTAAAAATCAATTAAACAGAGGTAATACATTTATTCTTTTTGCCATTGCAAAAAAAAGTAGCTTCTTACCATTTCATCAAATGTATTCTCATGTTATTACTAGTGGTCTTACTGTTGGATTTGGTGGTTCAGCTGGATTAGAATCCCCTATTGTAAGCACAGGTTCTGCTATAGGATCTAATTTTGCGAGAACTTATAAATTAAGCTATAAAGAAAGAACATTATTATTAGCTGCGGGTGCCGCTGGCGGAATTGCAGGTGCTTTTAATGCTCCAATAGCTGGAGTATTATTTGCACTAGAAGTTATTTTAGTTGACATCAGTATTAGTGCATTTATTCCTTTATTAATTGCAGCTGCTTCAGGAGCATTATTGTCAAAAATTATTTTACACGAAAGCAGTTTATTATTTTTTAAATTAAAACAACCTTTCGATTATCATAATGTTCCATTCTATATTTTACTTGGCTTGTTGGCTGGCATTACATCATTGTATTATGTGAATTTATTCGATAAAATAGAATCGAAATTTAGTAGTATTAAATCAACTTTAACAAAATGGATAATTGGAAGTATTGCTTTGGCTTTTTTATTTGCATTATTCCCATCACTATTTGGCGAAGGATATGAAAGTATTAAAGCTCTTTCGGAATTCAGAACAGATGATTTATTTAAAGACAGTTTAATTCATAATCTTATTAATAATAAGTGGATACTTCTGATTTTCATTTTAATTACTTTATTATTAAAAACATTTGCAGCGGCCATCACGTTAGGAAGTGGTGGCAATGGAGGTAACTTTGCACCATCATTATTTGTAGGCGCTTATTTAGGTTTTGCTTTTTCATTCTTATTAACGCTATTAGGATTTGACAATATTCCTATCAGTAATTTCACAATTGTTGCAATGGCTGGTATTTTGAGTGGAGTATTTCATGCCCCTTTAACCGCTATATTTTTAATTGCCGAAATAACAGGTGGATATGAATTAATAATTCCTTTAATGTTAGTAGCCTCCATTAGTTATATTATTGTCAAACGATTTCATCCACAATCATTGGATGTGAGACGATTACAAGACAAAGGAACTCTTGTATCAGAAAACAAAGACACAACTATTTTAAGTAAAATTGATGTAAAAGACATGATCGAAACGGATTTTGCTACCATTCATTTTAAATCAACATTAAGAGATATTGTAGAAACAATCAAGCATTCTAAACGAAATACTTTTCCAGTTGTGAAAAAAAATAATAAACTATTGGGTATTATTTATTTAGATAATATTAGAGAAGAAATGTTTAATCCTGAATTATATGATAAGGTAACAGCAAAAGAAGTTATGCGAAAACCATCCTTGGTAATAGATACTAAAGATGATATTTTTACTATCATGCGCAAGTTTGAAGAATCTGGACAATGGAATTTACCAATTATAGAAGATGAAATTTATATCGGTTTTCTTTCAAAATCAAGTATACTTGACAAATATAGACATGAACTCCTTAAAACATTTTAAACAAAAAGGCTACTAAATTTTGCAGCCTTTTTGTTTGAATTACATACCTAAATCCAAATGAGACCGGAATGATTTATCGTAATCCTTTACACTTCTTCTAATTACTTCGTGAGCTTCTTCTCTTCCGTATGTTTCTGTTATTTCTACAATAGCCGTTGATTCGCCTGGAATATTTTTATAGGTTAAGAAATAATGGCGCAAACGATTAATTAATGGTTCAGGACAATCTAAAATATCTTTCCATTTACTATAAATTTCATCTTTTGCCATCACTGCAATAATTTTATCATCCGCTTCATTTTTATCAATCATTCTAAAACCACCTATAGGAATAGCCTCTACAATAATATCTCCACTAGTAATATTACGTTCTGTTAACACACAAATATCTAATGGATCACCATCACCTACAATATCCGTTCTACCGGTTCTTTCATTAGCTCTATGAGCTACTAAATCGCCACAATAAGTTTGAGGTACAAAACCATATAATGCAGGGATAATATTAGAAAACTTTTGAGGTCTATCAACTTTTCGGTAACCAGATGCTTTGTCTATTTCATATTTCACATGATCAGCAGGAACCATTTCTATAAAAGAAGTAATGATTTCAGGAGATTTTTCTCCAATGGAGATACCATGCCAAGGATGCGCTTTGTGTAATTGAACTTTCATGAACCTTATTTGTATTTTTTAAATAGTTTATTGACAATCACATAGAAACCAATTACTCCTATAATAGAAAATAAAAGTGTAATGATTAATTGATTAGTGTTTGGGATAATATTTCTGTTTTCTGTTTTATTTGGATTATCCTTCAAAAGTTTATGTAATCCTAAATTAGATTGTAAATATCGTATTTCTTCATCATAAGATATACCTGTGGTTTCAGTGAAAAAATCCTCATTTATATTTTTAATGTAATAACGACTTCTGCTGCAATAATCTAATTTAGCATTATCTACTTGATGATAATTTGCATAAATAATCCACTCCTCGCCTACTCTTAATTGTAATTTACAAGGATCTTTATCATCAAAAAATAATTTAAAATCCTGAGCAATCACACCTTTATATAATTCAGAAACTGTAAAAATGGCTTCACTCTTAGTTGTATTTAATTTTATAGATTTTATGGAACCTTTAAATATAATTTCATACTTGGCAATTTCCTTTTCATTTAAATTTGTTAAAGGGCATTGACAGGCAAGGGTTATTTTGGTTGAGATGGTAAAAAGGAATATAATTATAATATTTTTCATTGAGTTGAGCTTTGCACTTTGTTTATCGACTCCGCTCGAAGTGACAAACTTAGCGTAATTTTAAACATTCATTGTTTTTACGAATTGTAAAGTTGCCTCTAATTCTTGGTACATAATTTTATCATCTTTGATAAACGGAATTAATTTTCTAAAGTCGGCCAATAGATTTTCGATTTTTGCAGATGATTTTAATGGCCTTCTAAATTCAATGGCTTGAGAAGCATTTAATAATTCAATGGCAAACAACTTTTCTACATTCTCAATAACCTTATGACATTTAGTAGCAGCATTTGCCCCCATACTCACATGATCTTCTTGCCCGTTACTAGAAACGATACTATCAATACTTGCTGGTGTACATAATTGTTTATTTTGACTTACAATACTAGCTGCTGTGTATTGAGGAATCATAAAGCCTGAATTTAATCCTGGCTTAGCTACTAAAAATGCTGGCAAGTTTCTGATACCTGAAATTAATTGATATACGCGTCTTTCTGAAATACTACCTAATTCAGCAATAGCAATAGATAAAAAATCTAAAGAGATAGCTAAAGGTTGTCCGTGAAAATTTCCACCACTAATGATTTCATCATCTTCAGGAAAAACAGTTGGATTATCAGTAACCGAATTAATCTCTGTTTCAAATACAGAAGTCACATAAGCAGTTGCATCTTTAGTTGCTCCATGAACTTGAGGAATACAACGGAAAGAATATGGATCTTGTACTTGTACTTTTTTTTGAGCTAAAATCTCGCTGCCATTTAAATTTTCACGAATCGCACGAGCTGTTTGTAATTGTCCTTTATGCGGACGGATGATATGAATATTATCTTTGAAAGGTTCGCTTCTTCCATCAAAACCATCTAAAGAAATAGCTCCAATTAAATCAGCTAATGCATTTAATTTATTTGATTTTAATAAACACCAAACGCCATAAGCGCTCATAAACTGAGTACCATTTAATAAGGCTAATCCTTCTTTTGATTTTAATTTGATGGGCTCTAAACCTAATTGTTTTAATACAACAGAAGCTTGGTATTTGTTTCCTTGGTAATTTACTTCTCCCATTCCTAATAAAGGCAATGATAAATGTGCTAATGGTGATAAATCTCCAGAAGCCCCAAGAGAACCTTGTTCATATACAATTGGATATACTTTATAATTGTATAAATCTATTAAGCGCTCAACCGTTTGTAATTGAACCGCACTTTTACCATAAGAAAGAGATTGAATTTTTAACAATAACATTAAACGTACTATCTCAACTGGCACTTCATCTCCCATGCCACAAGCATGAGACATGACTAAATTAGTTTGCAGTTGTTCTAATTCATTATCAGGAATAATAACATTACATAAAGAGCCAAATCCAGTATTAATACCATAAATAGGTTCTTTTTGAGAGGCCATTTTTTTATCTAAGTATTCACGACAAGCAACAATATCTTTTTTTGCTTTATCTGATAAAACTAAAGTTGCATTTGAATCGAGGATATTTTGAATATCTTTTAATGTAATTTGTTTGTCTGTTGAAATTGAATACGTCATAAAAATTTTAATCTTGTAAATTATCGTTGTTCGCTAGTAGCGTTATCTTTATTAATGTTATTTAAGTTAAATATAATAGGATATTTTGTTTTGTATCTGATTGCTTTTCCATCTTTTTTACCTGGCTTCCATTTAGTTTGACGTAAGATACGAAGTGCTTCTTGAGTGCATAAATGATTAAATTCTTTTTCAATTACAATATTGCTAATTGTACCATTGGGTTCAACGATAAAACTCATGACTACTGTTCCTTGTAAATTTTGACGAATAGCCAAATCAGGATATTCTAAATTACTTAAAACAAATTCACCTAATGCTTCTTCGCCTTTATAATACTCTGCAGATGAATCGGCCATTTTGTAAACGACGAAACTAGTATCAAACGTTGCTATCTCTTTAGGAATCACAAAGCCTCTTGCTTTGGTGTATTTTTTATAGGTTTCGGGACTGAACTTAAACACTAAAAAACTTTGTGAAGCTACATTTACATTACTAATAGAAGCTGGCGAAAACATGAAATAACGCAACAAACGTTTTGCTTCTGTTTTAAATTCTTCCTTATAATCTTGTTTGAATTCAACATCTTTTACCGAACCATCAGCAGAAACTGTAAAATAAATAGCGACGTCTTGGCTAAAATTTTTCTTTAATAAATTTTCAGGATAAATTACTTGTGATTGAAATACATAATCTACATCTAATTTACCTCCAACTGGCTGTGCTGGTTTATCAACTACTGTTTCAATTTTTTCCTGAGAAAATAATGAGGTTGAAAAAAGAAATATAAATGCTGCTATGATTCTCATTTTTTTTGTGCTTTTAAAAATCGCTGTTTGCCACTCATGTCATTTAAAATCTCTGTAAAATTAAAGATTTTACTGTCATTTGCATAGTTTTTTACATCTAATGCATACAAGGGGTTTAACTCAAAAAACAACCAACCTTTTTCTTCTAAATACTTGTCACACAAGTCAATAATACGTTTGTAAAAGATAATAGGATCATTGTTTTCAACAAATAAAGCTAAATGTGGCTCGTGCTCTAAAACTCTAGCGTCCATTTGTTGGGCTTCCGAATTTAAAACATAAGGAGGATTACTTACTATTAAGTTGCAAGTATTAAGTTTTTGATTGTTTGAAAGAATATCCAAATTAAGAAATTCAACTTCTACTTTGTTTTTTATTGCATTTGACTTAGCTATTTCTAAAGCTTGTTCTGAAATATCAATTCCTACAACTTTTGCTTGTGGTAAATGTTTTTTTAATGTAATAGGGATACAACCTGAACCTGTTCCAATATCTAATATAGTTATATGAGATGAGTTGTTTGTTATTTGTGATTTGATTATTAAATCAACTAATTCTTCCGTTTCGGGCCTTGGAATTAAAACAGCGTTAGATACATTAAAAATTAAATCGTAAAAATAGGCTTCTTTTAAAATGTATTGAATTGGCGTACCATTTTTTAATTCAACACCTGCATTATAAATATTAATCAAATTTGATTGATTAATATTTTCATAAAAATATTGTTTTACTTGAGTTTTAGAATAATTTAAATACTTCTCGCAAACCAATTCGAAAATGGAATATAACTCTGCTTCATCATAAATGGATGATAGTTCGTTTTTGTAGAACTCGAATAAATCGGAAAGTTTGTTAGTAGCTATTTTCATTATTTATCTTCTAGCAATTTCTCTAAACCAAACATTTCATCACGCAAACTAGCAGCTTTCATAAAGTCCATTTCTTTAGATGCTTTTAACATCGCCGACTTTAATTTGGTAATTTGTTTTTTCAATTCATCTTTACTCATGTATTGAACAACTGGATCAGCAGCTACACTAAATACACTTGGTTCAATGTATGTTCTTACTAATTTTCCATCCACTGTAACTTCTACTCCTGAATCGTTTGGTTGTAACAAAGCTTTTTTACCGGCTTGTGATGGCGTAATACCATTTTTATAATTGTATTCTATTTGGCGTTTTCTGCGTCTTTCTGTTTCTTCGATCGTAATACGCATACTGTCGGTCATTTTATCAGCATACATAATTACTCTGCCATTTACATTACGAGCCGCTCTACCAGAAGTTTGCACCAAGCTTCTTACATTTCTTAAAAACCCTTCTTTGTCTGCATCTAAAATGGCTACTAATGATACTTCAGGTAAATCTAATCCTTCTCGTAATAAGTTGATTCCAATTAATACATCAAACATACCAACACGTAACTGACGTAATATTTCTACACGTTCCAAAGTATCCACCTCGCTATGAATATAACGACAGCGAATTTGTAATTTAGTTAAGTATTTAGAAAGTTCTTCGGCCATTCGTTTAGTTAAGGTTGTTACTAAAACGCGTTCATCTTTTTCAACTACTTTATGTATTTCATCCAACAAATCATCTACTTGATTGCCGCTAGGACGCACTTCAATAATTGGATCTAAGATGCCTGTTGGACGAACTAATTGCTCAACGACAATACCTTCTGCTTGTTCTAATTCGTATTCAGCTGGAGTTGCTGATACATAAATGACTTGATTAATTAAGTTTTGAAATTCTTCGAACTTTAATGGTCGATTATCCATCGCCGAAGGTAAACGGAAACCATATTCAACTAAATTTTGTTTACGAGAAAAATCACCACCAAACATGGCTCGAACTTGTGGTAAGGTAGCATGACTTTCATCTATAATCATCAAATAATCTTCAGGGAAATAATCTAATAAACAAAACGGACGAGTCCCTGGTGCTCTACCATCCATATAACGAGAATAATTTTCAATACCACTACAATATCCCAATTCACGCATCATTTCTAAATCGTAATTGACACGTTCTTCAATACGTTTCGCTTCAATATCTTTTCCTTGTGATTTTAGGAAGGCAACATGTTTTACCATATCGTCCTGAATATTAACCATCGCATTTTGTAATGTATCTGGCGCGGTTACAAAGATGTTGGCAGGATAAATTCTAAAGTCTTCATGCTTTTGAATGATGGTTCCATGAATTGGATCAAAGGTTTCAATTGATTCAATCTCGTCTCCAAAAAAACTAATGCGAACCGCATAATCAGCATAAGATAAATTGACATCAACTGTATCACCTTTAACTCTAAATGTACTTCGTTTAAATTCTTCTGTTGTTCTTGAATATAAAGCACCAACTAATTGATGTAATAATTTGTTTCGAGAAATAACTTTCCCTACTTCAATTTCAATAATATTCTTTTTAAAATCAGTTGGATTACCAATACCATAAATACAAGATACTGACGAAACTACAATCACGTCTCGCCTACCCGATAATAATGCCGAGGAAGCACTAATACGTAATTTCTCTATCTCATCATTTACCTGTAAATCTTTTTCAATATAAGTACCAGTAGTTGGTAAGTATGCTTCAGGTTGATAGTAATCGTAATAACTCACAAAATACTCCACCGCATTTTCAGGAAAAAACTGTTTAAACTCACTATACAATTGAGCGGCTAGCGTTTTATTATGACTTAAAATAAGTGTTGGCTTATTAACTTGCTGTATAACATTTGCCGCTGTAAAGGTTTTACCAGATCCTGTTACTCCTAAAAGCACTTGGTGTTTCGTATTAGCATTTAAACCTTCTACTAATTGTTTAATAGCAGTTGGCTGATCGCCAGTAGGTTGAAATTCGGATATAAGTTTAAATGACACCCGCCAAAGGTAATAAGGAAAGGTCAGATAATAAAGCTAAAAATCGCTTATTTACTAATCACTAATTGCTTATTAATTGCTCTTGTTCCGTCATTAATTTGGACAATATACATTCCATTAGAAAGATTAGAAGTGTTTAACTTTACTTCATGTTCACCTTCTTCATAAATTCCTTTTTGAATAGAATATACTTTTTCTCCCAAAACATTAAATACATCTATAAATAATGTTTTTGTCTGAGATGCAGTAAACTTAACAGCACATAAATCAGGCGTTGGATTTGGAAATACATTTACAAAATTCACAATTTCGGAAATGTCTTTAGTATCTGTTGTTACATCAATATTTATATCGTCAATAAAAATATTATTCCCACCATTTTTGCTAAAAACAAATTTTAATCTAAATCCAGATGTAAATTGAGAAACAAGCATTAATGTTGAAACCGAACGCCATTCGGCAGCAGTTGTTGGATAATACGGATTTGATGAAAGAGTAGTTGTTTCTAGAGCTGCTCCAATAGCAGTGTATCTCTGAATAGCGGTTCCATTACAAGCACTTACTCCATATAATTGTAATTGATCTTTATTACTGGTATCTCTTCTTGCAAAAGCATATTTAAAATAAATACTTAATCCAGTAGCCCCAGTCAGATTAATAGCTCTACTATACAATTCATCTTTACCATTAATTGCACTTGCATAATTATCAATCATAATACTCTTGCTACCTGAGGCTGACGCTAAATTAGTAAGCTTCCAAGTATTAGATGTATCTAAATTATTAGTAAACCATTCCGTTCCATTTAAAGAAGATACTGTTTCAAATCCTTCTGAATAAGGCAAACCTGCTCCAGTAGTAGATTGGACATTTATATAATTTTGCTTTACAATGGTGGATGAATCAATTCCGTTTTTCACCTTCAATTCTACATTATAAGAACCCGGTGTTGAGTATGATACAGTAGGATTAGATACCGCTGAAACAGAAGGTGTTCCTCCTGGAAATTTCCATTCAATAGATGAAAATGTGCCGTGATAAGATGTATTTGTAAAAGTAACAGAACTTGCACTAGGGCAAACCATCGTTTTATTACTTGTAAAATTTGCTTGACATAAAGGTGCTGTTGTATAAACTCCTGTAGCAATTAAATTAGATGTTTGCCATAAATTATTACGTCCTGCAATTGGCGAATTTAAACAAGCCTGCATTCGAGTTTTTTGCCCTTGTGTAAACATAATATTGCAGTAGCTATAATCCATCGCATTTTGCACATTATCAACTGTATTACCACAGGAAGCTCCTGTTAAATTACAAGATTGCCAACCAATAGTTGGAGGTGTATCAGCTACTAAATCATCAATATTACAATCCTTTCCTGGATCTGCACAGGGATAAAAATAAAAACCTGGCACATTATTACCACCCCAAATATGATGTAAGTTTAAATAATGTCCGCACTCGTGAGCAAAAGCAACAGACTGCGTTAAATTAGAAGTTCCAAAAGTACCAACATAATTATGAGATAATACTATACCATCCCATAAAGGAATCGTATCAGCATCGCTTGGCCAAACTGCATGCCCCGCTAAGCCTGCAGCATTAGCTACAATGTATACATTTAAATATTGAGTTGGAGGCCAATGAATTAAATTTTTAACTCGATGATCACCGCTAGTAGTTAATGATGATGCTATTCTATTTATTCCACTGTGACAATTACCATTCGGGTCTTTAGTAGCCAAACGAAATTCAATATCACAATTAGCATGAATACCCTGAAATGCTGCAACGATGGAAGACGTATTTGGGTGAGTTTTATTAAATGATTTATTGACGATATCTAAACCATCTTTTAATTGAGCATCAGAAATATTTTCAATTCCATAATTATGAATCACATGGAATACAACCGGAATAACATAGGTTGCTATATTTGTGTTTTTTGTTTGAGCTTGTGAGAAATTTTGCGTGAAAGTTTCTAATTCTAAATCTCTTTTGACAACCGCTTTCGCAATTTCAGGATTTTGTTTTAAGGTATTAATTCTCATCTCGTCAGCACCACAATGTAAGGGTGTTTGAGATATTAAATTTCCTGAACATATAATAGCAGTTAAAAAAGGTAAAAATTTCTTCATGGTAATTGTATTGTGAATTAAAAATACGAAAAAGATACGAGCTTTTTTATACTCAAAATTATCAGAAATCATTTGAACTAAATAATATATAAACTAAAGCTTAAAGCCCATTACACAAACGTCATCTACTTGCTCTAAACTTCCTTTCCAATCTTCAAACGTATGATTTAAAACAGATTCCTGTTCTTTTAAAGGTTGTTGACTTATAGATACTAGTTTTTGTTTAAGTTGACTGTATTTATATTTTTTACCTTTTGGCCCTCCAAACTGATCAGCGAAACCATCTGTGAAGGTATAAATCACGTCTCCTTTTTCAATATCAATTTTTGATGTGCAAAAAGGAACAGCTCCTTCCATATAGCCAACAGGCATTTTCTGAGACTTATATTCGCTCAACTCTGCATGGCGAACAATGTAAATAGAATTATTTGCAGATGCATATTCTAAGGTTTGTTTCTCTGTATCAATTTTACAAATAACAGCATCCATTCCATCCATCGAATACCCTTCATCTGTTTTTAATGATCGAATAATTTCATCTCTCAACTGATTTAAAATAGTTCCTGGATCTTTAATATTTCGTTCAACAACAATTTCACTTAATAAATTAATGCCAAGCATACTCATAAATCCTCCAGGCACTCCATGTCCTGTGCTATCAGCAGTCATATAATACAATGTTTTTCCATCTACATGAAACCAATAAAAATCTCCACTAACAATATCCTTTGGTTTAAACACAATGAAATTTTGAGCATTTAGTCTTTTTACCTCTTCTTCAATATAGCTAACCGATGTCAGCATAGCATCTTGTATACGTTTAGCATAAGTGATACTGTCAATAATTTCTTTATTTTTTTGTTCTAAACTAAATTTTTGTTGCTCAATTAATTGTTTTTGTGAACGTGTAGTTTTTAAACGCCTATTTAAAACAACTGCAAAATAAATAACTATTAATAGCACAATAACAACGCTCATTATAATTAATGTTTGGCGTTTTTCTTTCTCTGCAACAATTGCTGCTTCCGCTTTTTTAATTAATTGTTGCTTTTGTAATTGTTTGTCGTATTCATATTGACTTTCTTTTTTAAACAATTCTCGCTGTTGTTCTTCTCCAACAACTTCTTCTTTTAAATGTGTATACGTTTTTAAATAGTAATAAGCACTATCCTTATTATTCAGCATTTCGAAACAAGTTGCTAATCGTTTAGCAGATTCGTATTGTTCGCTAATGGCTTTTAAATCTTTTGAAATGGAATACGCATTTTGAAATTGAGGAATGGCGCTTTTGTAATTATGTTCTTTTACATAAATATCCCCTATTCCATTGTAACCATATATCAAACCAAATTGATTTCCAACTTTACTATTAATCACGATAGAACCTTGAAAATAAACTTTGGCAGAATCTAAAATACTTTTGCGTATAGGAGCATTTGATTTATAATTTATATTCACACCTACAATTGACAAGGAATCATCTGATAAAACAGACATCATATCATAAATAGTTCCAATATTAATGTGAGCTATAGAAATACCAATTTGATCACCACCTCGTATGTGGTAATCTTTACTTTTTTCAAAAAACTTTAAAGCTTTAATCAAATCATGATTATCCATAAATACATTTCCCAAACCATTATAGGAAACAGCAATACCACGATTATTTTGAAAACGTTGATGAAGACTTAAAGCTTTAAATAAATATTTTTTAGCAGATTCTTTCTCATTTAAGCGATTATAAACTTTTCCAATATAATTACAAACATCTGCAATACCTGCGCTATCTCTAATATTACCATAAGTTTTTAGAGCTTGTAAAAAGTTATCTAACGACTTTGGGAAATCACTCAAATCATAAAATACATTTCCTGTTTTGGCATAAGTATCTGCTAATCCTTTTTTATTATCTGTTTCCTGAAATAAACTTAAACTAATAGCATGATGAGGCAAGGCTTGTTTATACTCGCTTTTGTGCCATAACACCAAGCCTATTAAATTATGAGCAACCGCTAATTCATTTTTTAAATTTGGTTTTTGAGCGATAGCAATGGTTTGATTTAAATAATAATCTGAACTATCGTAATTACTTTGGCTTTCAAAAATAAATCCTAATTCATTATTAGAGGCTGCAATCCCTTTTGTATATTGTTTTTGAGTACTGAATTGTAAAGCTTGATGAGCTAATTGTATGGCTTTGGCAACTTCACTTTTTTTTAATACCTCTTTACTTTGAGTTATTAAATTAAACACTTTAACTGAATCTTGAGAAAAAACAGAATGAATTGAAAAAATGCATATAAAAAGTAGATGTTTTTTCATCTTTTAAGATATACCAAACATACGATTTTTATCCAAATTTGCGTCAAATCATCTAAACAAAAAAGCCATTCGTTAGTTCACGAATGGCTTTTAAAATAAAGTCTAATTACTAAATAGCTAATTCTTTCTTTTTGCTTGCAAAGAACAAACCACTAGCAACGGCTATTAATACTAAAATGGAACCAATCATAGCAATAGTATTACCTGTTTTATAAGCTTTAGGTTCAAATTTAAATTCCACTTTATGTTTTCCTGCAGGAATTTCCATGCCACGTAATACATAATTTACACAAGTATGAGGAGTTAAGTTTCCATCAATATAAGCATCCCATCCTTTAGGGTAATAAATTTCAGAAAACACCGCAAATCCTTTGTCTTTAGAATCTGTTTCATAAACTAAATAATTAGGCTTATAGGACTGCAAAGTAATTTTACCACCTGTATTATAAGAACTAGCAACAGGAGTTATTTCTTTATTTTTTTGCTGAATCACTGCATCACGTTTTGTATTTAAACCATATAATGCAACTATTTCAGAATCGGCATTTGCTACTATTTTAATGTTTTTCACAAACCATGCATTACCGTTAGCTTGTGCATTTGGAATAGCAAACGATTGATCTTTAGCAGGTACTATTACATATTTAGTATTTAACATATTTAATACACCTAACTTAGCAGTATGTATCTGCATTAATGAATCATTTTGAACAGCAGTATTTAAACCATCATAAAATGCATTGATTTCTTTATCTAAATGAAAATCAATAATCTCTTGATATTTCTTCAATTTAGCCCCGTGGTATCCACCAATTGATTTATGATAATAAGATGTTGCCGCATCATTAAATGTGCTTGTTGATAAATTTAACACACGATAATCTAAACTCTTATCTTTTAATATCTGTTCATCCGCTGGCGATTTAGCAGGAGGAGCATCATATTGCGCTTTAGGTACAAAGTTTTTATCATTTAAGTATCGGCTAGCTACTGGCCATAAATCGGCTAACATAAATACACCTATTGATAAAAAGAACAACTCTAATTTTAATTTTTTAGTTAAGTATAAAAACAAAAAGATAGCTGCTAAACCTACAAAAGTTAATGATCGACGAGCATCACTTTTAAAAATAGACTCTCTCGCTTTTTCTATGTTTGATAAAAAGTCGGGCATAAACTGTGCAATTTGAGCATCAGGAGCTCCACTTTGTCTGAATTGGTTCACTATTTGAGTTTCTTCGCCAGCAGGGATAAATGAGTTTGTTACAGTTGGCATAAAAGCACTGATTAAACAAAAACCACCAACTAACACAACCGAAATAATTAATACTTTCTTTAAATCAATTTGAGTTTTTATAAATGGTAAAGTAAAGGTTTCGTTTTTAGCAGCAGATTTAATAAACTTATCTAAAGCTAAAATAGCTAATAAAGGAATGGTTAACTCTGCCACAATCAATATCATTGATACAGCTCTAAACTTATTATAGCCAGGGAAATAATCCATAAAAAAGCTGGTTAATCCCATAAAATTTTTACCCCATGCCAACATCACCGACATAATGGTTCCAATAATTAAAGGCCATTTTAATGGATGATCGATAATAAATAATCCTAAAACACATAATAAAATAACAATAGCTCCAAGATAAACTGGTCCGCTTGTAAATGGCTGTTCGCCAAAATAAGCTGAACTTTGAGCCACTTGTTCACGCATTTGAGGATCCACACTCTTTAAAGCGTCCTTATCTGTTCCACCAATAGCCGCAGAAGCGCCACCTTTAAAATTAGGAATTAAAAACGTAAAAGTTTCGCCAACACCATAACTCCATTGCGTTGCATAATCTTTATCTAAACCAGAGGTAATATTTCCTTCATTACTCTTTAAATTAGAATTCATGGTTAACTCCGTTTTACCACGAGTCGTATAATTTCCATATTCATAGGTTGCATATAAACTTCCTGCATTTGGTAAAAAACCAACAATACAAGCTGCAATAAAAATAGCCGCACTCATAAAAAATGGTTTAATTGCCTTTTGTTTAAATGCTAAAACAAAATAGCCGATAAATACTAAACCAAATAGCATAAAGCCATAGTAAGAAATTTGTGGATGCCCAGCATTTAATTCTAAAGCTAAAAACAAGGTACTCACGGCAAAACCTAACCAGTGTTTACCTCGCAATAGCAAAATAATACCACCTAATAATGGTGCTAAATAACCAATTGCGTTGGCTTTAGAGTTATGCCCTGCCTCAATAATAATAAAGAAATAGGAAGAAAAACCATAGGCCAAAGCCCCAATAATAGCAAGCCAAGGATTAATCTCTAAACATAATAATAAAATAAAGAAACCTATAAAATATAGAAACACATATCCATTTGGATGTGGTAAAAAAGCGTGAAAAGCCTTATCTACATTTCCTAACCAATTGCCTGGATAAACTGTAGATACCTGATAAGCTGGCATACCTCCAAACATAGAGTTTGTCCATAACGCCTCTTGGTGTTCTGTTTTTCTAAAATCAGCAACTTCCTGACTCATCCCTCTAAATCTAACAATATCACCTTGTTCTAAAGCCTTACCCGAAAAGATAGGACTAAATTGAACAATATTAATAATGGCAAAAATAGCAATGGCTGCTAGGTAAGGAAGAATTTTCTTTATGTTCATAAATGAGGTTTTACGCAAATATAAGAAACAGTTTACTTAATAATACGTGAAAAAAGTATAATTTATTTGTATTTTAGTAGCCTATGAAATGGCTATCTAAAGTGGATTTAATCTTTAAAAAAGATGGCTATTCCATGTAGCCAAAAAATAAAAAATAAATTCACTGCATGAAAAAACTGTTTTCTGTTCTTAAATACACTAAAGATTATAGAGGATATACGGCCTTAAATATTGTGTTTAATATTTTCTTTGCTGTTTTTTCAGTTTTTTCAATTTCATTAACTATTCCTTTTTTGGAATTAATTTTCAAAAAAGATGTAACCGATTATCAAGAAATCATCAATCAAACAGCTCCTGCTTTTAAACTTTCCATGAAAGGATTAACAGAATGGGGTTATTATCAAATGTCGTTAATGATTATTGAACAAGGTAAAGCTCAAACTTTACTGATTATATGCTTAGTCGTATTTTTAGCTACATTTCTTAAAAACATCTCTCGCTACTTTGCAATGTATTTTTTAGCACCTATTCGCAATGGGGTGGTAAGAGATCTAAGAAACAAAATGATGAAAAAATCATTAGAACTACCCCTATCCTATTTTAGCGACGAGCGCAAAGGAGATATGATGAGCCGTATGACAACGGATGTAATTGAGATTGAATGGAGCATTATGCAATCTTTAGAATTAATATTCAGAGAACCATTAACCATAATCATTTCTTTAGCGACACTTATATTTATAAGTCCTTATTTAACGCTATATGTGTTTTTATTATTACCTATAGCGGGTTTAGTAGTAGCCTTAGTAAGTAAAAGCTTAAAAAGCCGATCAGCAAAAGGGAAAGAAGTGTTTGGGCAACTCTTTAATATCATGGAAGAAACCTTAGGCGCTTTAAAAGTTATTAAAGCATTTACAGGCGAACGTTTTGTGCAAAATAAATTTGAAAAAGTAAATCAAGATTACAACAAAATATCGGTGAGCTTATACCGCCGTGCTGATTTAACTTCCCCTATTAGCGAAACAGTTGTATTAGGCGTTTTATTACTGATTTTATACATTGGTGGTTGTATGGTTTTTGATGGCTCTGGAGCTTTGTCTGGCGCAGCCTTTTTAGGCTATTTTGCGGTGGCGTCTCAAATTGTACCTCCTATTAAACAAATTACTTTAGCTTATAACAATATTCAAAAAGGCTTAGCTTCCGAAGAGCGAATTGATAAAATATTACAAGCAGAAAACCCTATCGTTAATAAACCTAATGCTACAAAAATTAACCATTTTGAAAAAGGTATCGAATTTAATAATGTATCCTTTTCCTATAAAAAAGGAGATGATGGTTATGTATTAAGAAACATCAATTTATCAATCCCAAAAGGAAAAACTATTGCTTTAGTTGGACAAAGTGGAAGCGGAAAAACGACTTTGGCCGATATGATTCCAAGATTTTATGATACTGATTTAGGAGAGATTAAAATTGATGGCATTGCTTTAAAAGATTTAGATATTGAAAGTTTAAGAAAACAAATTGGCGTTGTGACGCAAGAAAGTATTTTATTTAATGATACCATTGAAAACAACATTGCTTTTGGATTAGATACGATTGATACAAATAAAGTGATAGAAGCCGCTAAAGTAGCAAATGCCCATGAGTTTATTTTACAACAGCCACAAGGCTACCAAACAAATATTGGCGACCGTGGCGGGAAATTAAGTGGTGGGCAACGCCAACGTATCTCTATTGCTAGAGCTATTTTAAAAAACCCGCCCATATTAATTTTAGATGAAGCCACTAGTGCTTTAGATACGGAAAGCGAACGTTTGGTGCAAGATGCTTTAAATAATTTAATGAAAAACAGAACCAGTATTGTGATCGCTCACCGCTTAAGCACCATTATTAATGCTGATGAAATTTTCGTGATTAACAAAGGAGAATTAGCAGAAAAAGGATCGCACCAAGAGTTATTACAAAAAGACGGCATCTACAAAAAACTGTTTGATATGCAGAATTTCAAATAAGAACTTCTATCATTCAAAAATCCAAATTAAGGTAGGTTTAGCGGCTGTTTTTAATAGCTTATCAATTTGTTTCATTAAACTATTAGCCACTACTGGGCAACCCTGGCTCCAGCCCATGGTTAAATGTGAAGGATAAATTTCTGTTTCTGCAACATAATCATAAGAATGTAAAACAATATGACGTTTAAAAGCATTTGAATTGCAAGTTTCTAAACCATGCATTTTGTAATGGATGTTAATGCCCCAATTACTATACGCACGTTTTCCTATTTTGTATTTACCAAGCGATGTACAATTGCTACCAACTTCATTGCTATAAACTGGCTTTTGCTGAGTACTGTTTTTGCCAACTCCATGACATACTAAACCAGACTGAGAAATGCTATTAGTTTTAAAATTATAAATGTAAAATCTGTTTTTACCAGAGTGAGCCGAAACATCTATTAAAAAGCAAAAACTAGTATTCATTTTATGTTTTTGACAATAAACTTTTGCTTCTGTGGCTTTTTTTAAAAGCTTATCACTTAATTGACTATAGCCAAAACTTAAATGAAATATTAAACTATAAAATACGAACCACCTCAAAGTATTGCTTTTAATCTTGAGCTTGTACGAAGGATATATAAATTTGTTACGAACAAAAAACAATTATATTTTGATTCAATTATTTTTCTTAAGAGATGAATACATTTCTTTATACTCCTTCATTGGTAAATTAAAATTTTGGAAAGTAATAATTAAACAATCTTTTTTTCCATCTTTGTAATCAACGAACATTTTAGTTTTATATAAATAGCTGGATATGTATATGTTACTATCCTTTTTAACAAAATCATAATTCTTTAAAAACTCCTGTAAATGTTTTTCAGAACAAGGTGTACAATCAAAAATATATTGTTGAAAATTACAAATTGATTCCTCAAATTCATCAATTACATATGCTAATTTCATTGTAAACCCATCAACATTGTGATTTATAACATACACAGTTGTATCGTTATTTAGGACTTTACTACTATTTGGTATCGAATTATTTCTTTTTCCTTTTTTAATTGACTTTTCTATATTTTTTTTCAACATCAGTTTTACTCCAAATCCCTGAAGTAAATATTATACCAAAATTTTGAGACTTACTAATAAGACAAATAAAAATTGAAAATATAAAGCAAATTATCTTCATAGAAAGTAAAATTACTCTATTTCACAATCTTCAACTCTACCCTACGATTTTGTTGCATACCTTTTAAATTAGGTTTGCCATTTGGTAAAGTATTTGATGCTATTGGAGCTGTTTCGCCATAACCTTTGGCAATTAAGATTTCCTTCTTGATTCCTTTTTTTATCAATGCGTTTACAACTGCCTGAGAACGAGTTTGAGATAATTTTAAATTAGCAGCGTCATTTCCTTTACTATCTGTGTGTCCCGATACCTCAATCACTAACTCTGGATATTCTTTCAATAACGTTACTAATTTATCAATCTCTACTCCCGATTCTTTTCTTAAAGTTGCTTTATTGGAATCAAAGAAAATATTGTTTAATACAATCTTAGAGCCAATCTCCATCTT
>Ga0066412_1000200_pt1 | contig 27378 bp, 23 predicted proteins | sample LakWasMet16_LOW5_2_FD_59499 | JGI IMG/M metagenome (GOLD analysis project Ga0066412, IMG submission 59499) | Freshwater sediment methanotrophic microbial communities from Lake Washington under simulated oxygen tension - Sediment Metagenome 16_LOW5 | ecosystem: Environmental > Aquatic >... | reverse complement strand
AAATACAGTTACTAATGGTTTCTCAATACTTGTAACAAAATTCAAAATACATAAACCGCCACCATCTGTGCCAATCATTAAAGTATTATCATCTTTATTTTCATAAACAAAGTAAATATTATTCGATGATAGACCTTGTTCTGTGGTATATCGTCTAATTTCATAAGTATTTGGATTAATAGAGTATAAACCATCTTTATAAGTTGCCACCCAAATAACTCCATCTTTATCCTGAATCATTTTCATGACTGTTCCTCCAAAATTTTTGTCGGCCAATAGTTTTGTTTCTTTTTTAGTGTTTGGATTGTAAACAATAATACCTTGCCCATAACTACCAATCCATATATTTCCTTGATTATCTTCTAATAAGCTAAGTACAGTATTAACTTCATGTTTTTTTAAGATGGTATTGTAATTAGAAACAGAATTGGTTTGTGGATTAAAACTGTATAGTCCGTCTTCTGTGCCTACTAAAATATTTTTGTTGTTTAATTGATAGATAGAGTATACAAAATCATTTTCTAAGCCATTGCTTTTATTATATAGAGGAAATTTATTTAATGAGTTAAAGTAAATGTTTAATCCATTTTCTTCAGTTCCAATCCATAAGTTACCTTGTTTGTCTTTTAATACACTTGAAATTTTATCGCTGGATAAAGAGTTTATAGATGTTTCACTTTTTTGTTCAATAGTATATGAGAAATTTGCAAGATTTAATTTTACCAATCCTCCCCAAGTGCCAAACATTAATTTATTTGAGTCAACTATATTTACGAAGCATTTTATGCGGTTGTTGTATCGATTTTTTTCATCAAAAGAAAATACATTTTTAAACATTCTTCTAGTAATATCAAAAAACAATAAACCACCATCTGAACCACAAATTAAAGCACTTTGTTTTTGAGTAAAATTGTAAATAATTTTTCGGCGAACATTCACATTGTTATTGTGTTTATCAACTTCTAAAAAACGCGCTGGAACTTCGTAATTGATGAGTTTAGATGACTTGACATCATATTCGAAAATATAATTAGCTTCTGAACCTACCCATAAATTACCGTAACTATCTTTAAAAAACTTGGTAAAGCCAATTTCTTCTTCTGGATCTTTATAAAATATCTTTTTAAATGTTTTAGCAGATTTATTAAAAAGGTTAATGCCGTTAGCGGTAGAAATTAAGAGTTCATTATCATTAATTTCAATAATATCTTTAATAACATTATTCGATAAAGAATTTGAGCTTAAACCTGATCTTAAATTAGTAAATGTTTCGCTATATTTATTGTAGATAGATAAACCACCGCCATTACTTCCAAAATACAAATCTCCCTTTTTATCTTCTAAAATACATTTTACATCGTTTGATGAAATACTTTTGGGATTAGATGGGTCATTTTTGAACGCTTTGAAATGATATCCATCAAAACGGTTTAATCCGTCCTGAGTTCCAATCCAAATAAAATCTTGAGAATCTTGATAGATAGTGTTAACTGTAACAGCTGATAACCCTTCTTCAATACTAACTCGTTTAAATTTAATGTTTTGAGAATACCCAAGAGAGAACACTAAAAAATATATTAGTGAAACAAAGAACCATTTTATAGATTGGGTGTTTAAATTCATAACAAGTGTATAAAATTAATAAAAATGTGCAAACCATTGTTATTTTTTATAATCTTGTATAATTTAACAAATAGTGGATTTAAAAAGCAGAAAAGATATTGTGTTTTTAGTGTTAGCTGGCTTCTTTATCACTAATGCTATTGTAGCCGAATTAATTGGAGGTAAATTGGTTCAGTTTTTTGGATTATTTACTCAAAGTATTGGTATTATTTTATGGCCAGTCATTTTTCTCTTAACCGATTTAATTAATGAATACTACGGAAAAGATGGTGTCAAAAAATTGACATATATAACTGTTGGGTTAATATCGTTTACTTTTATTTTATTAACGGTAGCTCTTAATATTCCTGCAACTTCTTTCTCTCCTGTATCCGATAGTGTTTTTAATACGGTGTTTGGTCAATCGCAATGGATAATTGTAGGAAGTATTGTGGCGTTTTTATTTTCTCAATTAATTGATGTGTATGTGTTTTGGGCTTTTAAAAAGGCAACTGGAGATAAGCATATATGGCTAAGAGCCACAGGAAGTACTATGGTTAGTCAGTTAGTGGATACGTTTGTAGTGCAATTTATAGCATTTGTATTGCCCGGCAAATGGCCTTTTAATGAATTTGTTGTGAATGCAAGTTGGGGTTATGCATTTAAACTATTGGTTGCATTGGCTTTAATACCTATGATTTATTTAGGACATTATGTGATAGGAAAATATCTTCACAAAAAAGATCACCTAATTAATTAGTTCAAATTTAGTGGCTGCACTTGCTTTATTTGTGGCATTAAAATGCCACCATTCTGATGTAATTGTAGTAAATCCAGCTTGAGTCATTATATCTCTGAGAAGCAAACGATTAGTTAATGCTACATTAGACAGTTGCCCATTATTTAAAAATTCTTTTTCTCGCTTTGGTTCACTTAATTCGCCAAAAAAATCAAATGGAGTTCCCATATCTAATAGCACATCATTGTCTCCAATAATTCCTACATCTACAGCTGCGCCATAGTTATGAAGTGATAAATCATTGGGATGCGCCAAGTAGTTTATTTTTTCCTCCACTGGCATTTTAAGTTCTTCCCACATTTGTTTTTGAACATGTAATGGTCGCACAGCATCAAATACAATAATATGATAATTAGGAAATTTTGAATTTAATAAATACTCAGCGTTACATAATTTAATAGCTACTTCGCATGGAAGATAACAGTCTTTTAAGCCTTTGTAAATAGGTTTATTTAAAAAGTTTTGAGAAGTAGAGTAGTGAAGTACCACTCTTATGTTTGAATCAAGGGAGCTTATATTGACTAATTTTTTTGAAACAAATAATTTTTCTAAGTCAGAAGAATCGCGAATAATATGAGGCGCTTTTTGAAGTAATAAAGTTGATTTGCTAGTCGTATTTGCACTATCAATGTTGTTATGAATAGGCGAATTACAAGCGGTTAAAAAAAGTAGGATTAAACCGAGAGAATATTTAATAAACACTTGAGATATTATTTAATGGGGTATACCACATAATTACGAGGTGTTTCGTAAAGTGTAATTTCAATTTCAAATTTGGAATCAATTTTTTGTCTTAATATATCGTAAATAACACGGGCAATGTTTTCGGCAGTTGGAATTAAGGTTTTAAATTCGATGGTGTCAAGGTTTAAATTTTTATGATCAAAACGTTCAATGATTTCATCTTTAATAATATCATTCAGAATTTTCATATCAAATACATAACCAGTTATTGGATCCACTTCACCAACTACTTTTACTATCAAGTCGTAATTATGTCCGTGATAATTAGGATTATTACATAAACCAAATATTTCAGTATTTGTTTTTTCGTCAAATAAAGGATTATTTAAACGATGAGCTGAGTTAAAGTTTGCTTTTCTAAATACGGCAGTTTTCATACAAGATGTTGGTTATTTGGGATATGTTGTTGGATATAAAGATAATGTGTTTTAATCAACCAACAACTAACCACATTGTTCTCTAATTTTTTAATGTTTACAGTAGGTTTCAATAAGTCTAATAGCCATTTCGTCGCCTAGGCTATCTGCTTTATTTAAATCGTCGCAGGCTCCGCGTTTATCTTTGCTGGCAAATTTTATGGCAGCTCTATTTACAAAAGCGCCAGCGTAATTAAATTTTAGTTTGATTGCATAATCTAAATCTTTTAATGCTTCAACAAACTGTTTGTTTTCTCCTTTTGCAACTCCTCTGTAATTATAGCTTACGGGGTTTTTGGGATTTAATTTTATGGCAGCATCCAAATCAACAATAGAGCCAGTATAATCTCCTGTTTCAATTTTGCAGGCGCCTCTTGCAACAAGTGCTGGTTCTTCTTCAGGAAAAGCTTCTAAATATACATTCCAATCATTTACTGCGTTTTTATAATCACCTACTTCAAATCTGGCTTTAGCCCTTGTTTTGTAAGTATTGTAATTAGGATTAGTAGCAGGCATTAGTTTGATTGCTTCCGTTAAATCTTTAATGCAATAAGTATAGTCCTTCATCGCAAACCTTATGTCTCCTTTTAACAGAATAATATCTAAATATTTTGGATTAATATCAATTGCACCAGCACAAACATCTAGAGCATTTTTGTATGCTTTTCCATCAAACATTAATTTAGCTCTGTAATAGTGTAATTCAACATCATCACTATTTAATGCAATAGCCGAATCTAGACAAGCTTTTGCTTCTTTCATTTTTTTTGTTTCATAATACAAAATGCCCATTGTTTTTTGACTCTCAAAATTATCTGGAGTGATTTTTACGGCTGCTTGTAAATCTTTTTCGGCACCTTTATAATCTTGTGTTTTTATTTTAGCTAAAGCCATTTTATTATATGCTTCGGTGTAATCGGGTTTTAGCTTAATGGCTTTTTTAAATAAAATAATAGATTCTTTGTATTTAGCCGAATCCATTAATTTACAAGCCGTTTTATAAAGGTCGGCTTCTGCATTTTTTGCTTTTGCGGTATCTTTTTGAGAGAATCCAAAATTGGAAACAAAACATAATACTATTGCTATTAGTAAACGAGAAATACCGTTCATAAAATAATATTTTGTTTATTGCTTTCGATGACTAAATTTACGTAAACAATTTAAATATTAAAAACTATGCCATTCTTTATTTTTATTATAGTCTTCGGATTATTATTGATTTTTTTAAGTTTTGTAACAGTGCAACAAGGAACTGTAGCAGTTATTACTGTATTTGGAAAGTATAGAAGGATTTTAACTCCAGGTTTAAGTATGAAGATTCCTTTTATTGAAAAAGTATATAAAAAAATCTCTATTCAAAATCGAAGTGCAGAGTTAGGATTTCAAGCAGTTACCATTGATCAAGCTAATGTGAATTTTACAGCCATGTTGTTATATGCGGTAGTTAATCAACAAGAAGAATCTATTAAAAACGTAGCCTTTAAGTTTGTGGATGATAAAAACTTAATGCAAGCTCTAGTTCGTTCTATCGAAGGTTCTGTAAGAGCATTCGTGGCTACTAAAAAACAATCAGAAGTATTGTCGTTACGTAGAGATATTGTAGAGGCAGTGAAAGAACAATTAGATGTGATGTTAGAAGAGTGGGGATATCATTTAATTGATTTACAGTTAAACGATATTACGTTTGATGAAGAAGTAATGCGCTCAATGGCTAAAGTAGTAGCAAGTAATAACTTAAAGGCAGCTGCCGAAAACGAAGGACAAGCGCTATTAATTACAAGAACAAAAGCTGCAGAAGCTGAGGGGAATTTTATTAAAATTTCGGCACAGGCCGAAAAAGATGCTTCACAATTAAAAGGTGAGGGTATCGCCTTATTCCGTCAGGAGGTAGCTAAAGGTATGGCTGGTGCTGCTAAAGAAATGGAGGGAGCTAAATTAGATTCTTCGTTAATTTTATTTAGTATGTGGACAGAAGCAATTAAAAACTTTGCTCAAGAAGGCAAGGGGAATGTTATCTTTTTGGATGGAAGTGTTGAAGGAATGGATAAAACGATGAAGCAAATGATGGGATTAAATCAATTAGACATAAATCCAAAAAAATAACAGAATTGACATTTATATTTGATTACTTGACTTTTTGAAATAAATGTCTTAACTTTAATATGAACTACAAACACAAAATACACACAATGAAAAAACAACTACTATCCGTATTGAGCATCTTTTGTATTTTTACATTTACAGAAGCTCAAGAAAAACCAGCAAACTTAAGGCATCCATGTAATACATTTGAAGCAATGGAGGAGGGGTTTAATTTAAATCCTAAATTAAAAGCACAATTTGAAGCATCACAAGCGCAGTTTGAGATTGCATACCAAAATGAAATAGCAAAGGTAAATTCAGCAGCTAAAACTGCCGTGCCCATTTATACAATTCCAGTGGTTTTTCATGTAATGGGAAATTTAAATGTGACTGATCAGGCGTTTATTGATTTAGTGAATTATGTGAATAATGATTTCGGTGCAACAGGTTCTGATGTATCAACAATCAATTCTAGTTTTTCTTCATTGTATGTTGATGGAGAAATCAGATTTGCTATTGCCAAAAAAGATCCTAATGGAAAATGTACGAGTGGAATTATCAGACATGATAATGATAGCCCAACTTGGAGTCAAACAAGTCCTGCTTATAATTACTCAGGAACAGGAACTAATCGCTGGCCAACTAATAAATATTTAAATATTTATATCGTAGAGTGTATTTCAGGGCCATCAAGTCCCTGTCCGCCAACTTCGTCTTATATTGGAGGATATACTTATTTGCCAGGAAGCGCTCCTAGTACAAATGCCGATGCTATTGTAATGTTAAGAAATCAAGTAAATGTTTTGTCTCCATCCGATTCTAGAACATTAAGCCATGAAATAGGTCATTGGTTAAATTTATTACATACGTTTGGCTCATCTAATAATCCTAAATTTGGTAGTACTCCAGCGCCAACAACACCTGTAACATGTTCAACTGATAATGTAACGGATACACCTCCAACAGGTGGCTATTTTTCTATTTGTGCAACTAGTACATTAGATTGTTCTACTCCTAATATTGAAAATATTATGGATTATTCATCATGTCCAAAAATGTTTACTCAAGGACAAATTACAAGAATGCGCACGGCTTTAACAAGTGCAACTGCTGGTAGAAATAATTTATGGACAACCACAAATTTAGCAGCTACAGGTATTTCAGCTGGCTATACTTGTACACCAGTTGCAGAATTTGAGGCAAATAAACTTTTTAATTGTGCTGGCAATACTTTTACTTATACTAGCTTAAGTCAGGTAGGTTCTTCTGGTGGAGTAAGTTGGACATTCCAAGGAGGCTCTCCAGCAACTTCAACTTCAACAACTCAAGTTGTATCATATGCAACGCCTGGAACTTATTCGGTTAGCTTAACGGCAACAAATTCTATTGGTTCAGATGTGATGAATAAAACATCTTATGTTACTGTAGTAAATGGTACTACTGGAATTTTAGCGCCAGCTCAGTTTGATTTTGAGGCGGCAACTTTACCATCTAGTTTAACTATTACTAATAATAATGCAGGTTCTGTAACTTGGGTTCAAAATACAGCTACGGGAGCAAATTCTACTTCTAAAAGTATCTTTATTAATAATGCCTCAGTAACAAGTACTCCAGGTCATTTAGATATTTTTGAAACTCAAGTATATAATTTTGCAAATACATCAAGCATTACTATTTCTTACTATTATGCTTACGCAAGACGTTTAGCTACACAAGCGGATACGTTTAAAGTTCAATATTCTTTAGATTGTGGAGGAACTTGGAGTAATGTTTTAGGTATTCCAGCAACATCGGCAATGGCATCTGCTTCAGGTGGAACTACTACGACAGCTTTTGTTCCAACTTCTGCTCAATGGGTTCTAAAAACAGTTCTACCTTCATTAGTAACAGCTTTAAATAATAAGCCAAGTGTTAAATTCCGCTTCTATTTTAGAAGTGATGCTACTGTTGGCAGATCAAATAATATTTATATCGACCAAATTAACATTACGGGTAATGTTGTAACAGATATTTCTGAATTAGAAAAATCGATGGAATTGGCTATTTATCCTAATCCAACAGAATCTTCATCTACATTAGATTTTAATGTAAATACTTCCGAAAAAGCAACAATTAGTTTAGTTGATTTAATGGGTAGAGTATTAGAAACAAGTATCGTTATTTCTGATAATAACGGGCATATTAATCATACGGTAAATGCAACTGGTAAATTAGCTTCAGGTGTTTATATTGTAAATATTGATGTGAATAACCAACGCGTTTCTAAAAAATTAATTATCCAATAAGTAATTCAGATATCATTCTTAAAAGCCCCTCATTTCGGAGGGGCTTTTTTTATGACTAACTAATTTTTTGACTCACCTGATATTTATCAACTAATTTTCAACACGATGAAAAGTTTCAACAAAAAATGTAAATATTTGTTATGTACTAAAAAACAAGATATATGTCTGAAGAGATAGAAAGAACAGAAAGAGAAGATTTATTTTCGAAAGCAGTGAAAGCTGGAAAGCGCACGTATTTTTTTGACGTTAAATCGACAAGAGGAAACGACTATTACCTAACCATTACCGAGAGTAAGAAGCGTTTTGGTACTGATGGCAAGTTTACTTACGAAAAGCATAAAATCTTTTTGTATAAAGAAGACTTCGAAAAATTCATGGAAGGATTAAACGAATCTATTGAAGTGATTAAGGAAAATGCTCCTCCAATTGTTGAAAGAGAAGCATACGAAAGAGATTCTTCATATTCAGATAAAGGAGCATCATCTACAGATGAAGTAAATTTTGATGATTTGGGGAAATAAATTTACCACTCTCATTATGGTAATTATGATTAAAGCAGCTGTTTTAACTTAGGTTAGAAAGCTGCTTTTTGTTTTAACCTATCTTTCTGATGAATCTTAAACCCAATATTCTAAAATATTTCATAAACTTTTGGCCTTTTATACCCTAAAAAAGGTAATTTATTCCTAAATTCGTAACGCAAAAACTAAACAATTCACTAATTCTATAAATCTCTAACTATCCTTTACTATGGCATTTGACATTGAAATGATTAAGAAGGTTTACGCTAACATGCCTGCACGCATTGAAGCAGCTCGTAAAACCTTAGGTCGCCCTTTAACTTTAGCAGAAAAAATCTTGTATTCGCATTTAGATGCTGATATGAAATTAACAGATTACCCTCGTGGGTCGTCTTACGTTGATTTTAACCCTGATAGAGTAGCGATGCAAGATGCAACAGCACAAATGGCTTTATTGCAATTTATGCAAGCTGGCCGTCCCACAGTAGCTGTTCCTTCTTCAGTTCATTGCGATCACTTAATTCAAGCAAAAGCAGGTGCTGCAACAGATTTAGATAGAGCAAAACACGAAAGCGAAGAAGTATTTGATTTCTTAGCTTCTGTATCAAATAAATACGGTATTGGTTTCTGGAAACCAGGTGCTGGTATCATTCACCAAATTGTATTAGAAAATTATGCATTTCCTGGTGGAATGATGATTGGTACCGATTCGCACACAGTGAACGCTGGTGGTTTAGGGATGATTGCTATTGGTGTTGGTGGAGCTGATGCTTGCGACGTAATGGCTGGTTTACCTTGGGAACTTAAAATGCCAAAATTAATTGGTATTAAATTAACTGGTAAATTAAACGGATGGGCAAGTGCTAAAGACGTTATCTTAAAAGTAGCTGGTATCTTAACTGTAAAAGGTGGTACTGATAAAGTAGTTGAATATTTTGGTGAAGGTGCAATTAGTTTATCTTGTACTGGTAAAGGAACCATTTGTAACATGGGTGCTGAAATTGGAGCAACAACTTCTACATTTGGCTATGATGAAAGTATGAGCCGTTACTTAACTGCAACTGGCCGTGCTGATGTTGCTGCTTTAGCAGATGGTATTAAAGAACATTTAACAGGTGATGCCGAAGTATATGCAAACCCATCTAAATATTTTGATGAAGTAATCGAAATTAATTTATCTGAATTAGAGCCATATGTAAACGGACCTTTTACTCCAGATTTAGCAACACCTATTTCTCAATTAAAAGCAGCCGCTGAAAAAAATGGCTGGCCTTTAAAAATTGAAGCAGGTTTAATTGGTTCTTGTACTAACTCTTCTTACGAAGATATTTCTCGTGCCGTATCATTGGCAAAACAAGTGTCTGCTAAAGGATTAAAATCTAAAGCAGAGTTTATGATCAATCCAGGTTCTGAGCAAATTCGTTACACCATTGAGCGTGACGGTTTCTTAGATGTGTTTGCTCAAGTTGGTGCTACAGTATTTACTAACGCTTGCGGACCTTGTATTGGTATGTGGGATAGAGTAGGTGCTGAGAAACAAGAAAAAAACACCATCATCCATTCTTTCAACCGTAACTTTGCGAAACGTGCGGATGGAAATCCAAATACATTTGCATTTGTAGCTTCTCCCGAAATTGTAGCAGCAATGGCTATTGCAGGTGATTTAAGTTTCAATCCTTTAAAAGATACATTAACTAACGATAAAGGAGAGCAAGTTAAATTAGACGAGCCAACTGGTTACGAATTACCTCCAAAAGGTTTTGCTGTAGAAGATGCAGGTTACCAAGCTCCAGCAGCTGACGGAAGTAAAGTACAAGTATTAGTAAGTCCAACTTCTAAACGTTTACAATTATTAGATCCATTTGCCGCTTGGACAGGCGTTGACTTTAAAGGCTTAAAATTATTAATTAAAGCAAAAGGTAAATGTACAACCGATCATATTTCTATGGCTGGTCCATGGTTAAAATTCCGTGGTCACTTAGATAACATTTCTAATAACATGTTAATTGGTGCAGTAAATGCATTTAATGATAAAACAGATAACGTAAAAAACCAAATTACTGGTACTTACGAAGGTGTTCCTGTAGTGCAACGTGCTTACAAAGCTCAAAACATTGGAACTATTGTAGTAGGTGACGAAAACTATGGTGAAGGTTCATCTCGTGAGCATGCAGCGATGGAGCCTCGTCATTTAGGTGTGAAAGTGGTATTAGTAAAATCATTTGCTCGTATTCACGAAACTAACTTAAAGAAACAAGGGATGTTAGGAATTACATTTGCTAATAATGCTGATTATGATAAAATTAAAGAAGACGATATTATTGATGTATTGGGTTTAACAACATTTACTCCTGGACAACAATTAACGATTGCTTTAAACCATGCCGATGGTAGTAAAGAAGAATTTAAAGTAAACCATAGCTATAACGCTCAACAAATTGAGTGGTTTAAAGCTGGTGGTGCTTTAAATATTATTAGAGCTTCTGTGAAAGCTTAATCTCATAACGGAGCGTCATCCTGAACTTGTTTCAGGATCTCACCGTTTTAAAGATTACATCTTATAAATCTAAAATCCCTCTGTTGTTTAACAGGGGGATTTTTGTTTTAAGTAAAGTGATTCTGAAATCAAATTATTATATTTGATATAAACAGTAAAAATGGTAACAGGAATATCAATTAAGATTTTGTATTGGTCGCCAAGAAATGATGATGCGATTGCTGACTTTGATGGGATAGAAGAATTTCGAAGTGAGCTTAATGAAAATTATGTTTCAAGTATACATGGTCGACCTGGTGATTTAGGAGGAGGACTGAATGAATTTTTTCTAGAATTAGTATCAAATATTAATTTATCTGACGTTGCAAAATTTATTGGAGAAGGGATTGCCTTTGATTTATTAAAAGAGGGGACCAAGGCATTTGTTCTTAGACCATTTATAAATGCGTATAAAAAACTAAAAGAAAGAAACAAAGATAATCACATAGATATATACAGTCTTACGATTAGTTTTAATGATTCTATAGTACATATTTATAAAATTACCGAGCAAGGTATTTTTGAAGAGTTAGAAATAATATTTAAGGCATTAGCTATTCATTATAATAATCTATTATTTGAAGGTAAAGAGAAACCGTATGAAATTCATATTCCATTATTTGTAGAACCAGAAAAAGACAGAAAGATTAAATATAGAAAGCTGTTTGAGGTTGATGAAATAATAGAAAATGTTACAGCGAATGATTATTACAAGTATTGGGGAGTAAATTATGATTATGCTGGAAAATACATTGTTTATGATTTACATAACAAAGTTCTTTTAGATACTGATTACTCGTTAGCTGATTATTATCCTATTTAGAAACTCATATTGTATCGGAGCATAAGCAAATTATTTAATTGCATTTTTGGTTGAGTGAATAATCGAAGGATTGAGTTATATTGTAGTAGTTTTGTTAGAATTCAATGACTATATAATTGTACCATATAAAGAACTCATGAAAAAACAAATTCTTCTTATCTCATTATGTTTATTATTCATGAAATTTGTTTCGTCACAGGTATTATGTGTGCAATGTTTCGATCAAAATACACGCATAGGTATTGGAACAAACAACTTAGTTGTTAACGGTGGGTTTGAAAATACGACTTGTGGTTTTAATGTTTTTCCTAATACATTTTGTCCCAATGCTAATTCGTACGCTAGTCAGGGATGTACAATTGCTAATTGGATATGTACAGGAGGAGGTTCAAGTACTTACGCAGGTTTTTGGAATACGTCCGAATTTTATGTTGCAGAAGGAACTCATTCTGTATATATGGGTAATTTCCTTTCTAATTCTTGTTCAAGTAGCGGGAGTACCAGTAGCACAGGTGTTAACGATGACACGTCGTGCTTTGTTCGATCGGGTTGTGTAATAACAGGTATTCCCCCAGGATATCCAATAAATCCCAGTGCAAATTACGGAGGAGCAAATGCTCTTACTTTAACACAAACCATAAACGGATTAACAATAGGTAATACTTATGTATTGGAATTTTGGGCAGGAGGAGAGGCAGAATTGAATTATCCAGTGGCGCAGGGTTTATTTGCCGTTGACGTTGGTTTTGGAAATATTTTTTTAAGATGTAACCCTACCTCTATTTATGATAGTATTGGCACTAGGTATGTAATCCAATTTAAAGCGATCTCTTCGTCTCATTCCATTAAATTTAAAAATTGGGGGCATCCTTGCTATACATGTTCTGAGCCTATTTTGGATGACGTGAGGCTATATGCCCCAGATTTTTTACCAGCGAATGTTCCTAGTTGTGTTACAGGAATAAGTGAAATGAAAAACAAAGAAATAAGCTTTTTGCCTAATCCTGTAACAAGTGAATTAGTTATTAAAGTTGGAAATAATGAACAGCTTGAAATCAATATTTATGATATTTATTCCAAAAAACAAATAATTCAATCATTTAGTAATACTGTTATTTTAAATATGTCTCATCTCGAAAATGGCATTTATTTTTATGAATTGAAAAATAAACAAGATTTAATAAAAAGCGGAAAATTATTAAAGCAATAACCCGCTCCACTGCGTTTGTAATGCTGCGGCGGCTAATCATTTCGAGTGACAGAATCTCAAAACTACAGAAACATATATGATGAAAAAAATAATATTTATAGTTGTTTTATTTTGCTCTTTGGTATTAAGATCTAATTGTGACTCTATACAGTACCAAAAAAAAGTCACGAAGATTCTTAATTATGCTGTTACTAATATTACAAAAGAAGTAAGTAATGTTAATATAAATTATATCAAAACCTATGATGTTTTAATAGAACAACTCTACCAACTTAATAAAGAATACGAAAATTGCAGTAATAGATTCTATTATTTTAATTCTCTATATCTGTTAAACTATTTTAGAATCAGTTTTATTTCTAAATATTATTATACGTGTGATAATAGTTTTATAATTGGATATCCTAATATTGATAAGGTTGATATAAAAGATGGATGGTATTATCCGTTTGCTAAAAATGAAAAGCGAGTAATGACTTTTTTTAATAATGATTTAAATTTCAGAAAGGATAGTTTGTACTCAGGTAAATTGCACTACGATTATTTTAAAAAACATTTTAAAATAATTACATCAGTTCCAAATGAAGATTTAATGGGTAAATTAGGGAATCTCAGAGGTATGGGAATTGAACAAAATATTAAAGAACAGGTATTAAAGTATTTATTTTATATTATAGGAATAGGAGCAATTATATTGGTTTTATTATTATTCGTTTTTATTTTATTTAGAAAAAATAAAAAGGCTAGTAGAATTATTTCACTACAAAAACGAGAAGTTGAAAATCAAAAATACCTAATCGAAGAAAAACACCGCGAAATAACCGACAGTATCAATTACGCGGAACGTATTCAGCGTAGTTTTTTAGCAACTAAAGAACAGCTAGATGAACAACTTAAAGATTACTTTGTATTATTTCAACCAAAAGATGTGGTAAGTGGAGATTTTTATTGGGCACATACCTTACACAATGGAAATTTTGCATTAGTAACCGCAGATAGTACTGGTCACGGTGTACCAGGTGCCATTATGAGTTTATTAAATACCTCTTCATTAGAAAAAGCAGTGGAGCTAGGAATTAACGAACCTGCAGAAATTTTAAATCATACACGCCAAACCATTATACAACGTTTAAAAAAAGATGGAAGCGCTGAAGGCGGAAAGGATGGAATGGATTGTAGTTTGATTTCTTTTAATAGAGACAAAACTAAATTAACTTATGCGGCAGCTTATAACCCAATTTGGATTATAAGAAATAATGAACTCATAGAACTCTCTCCAGATAAAATACCCGTTGGCAAACATGATAGAGATTCTATTTCATTTACTCAACATGAAGTTGATTTACTAAAAGGAGATATGATCTATACCTTAACAGACGGTTTCCCTGACCAATTTGGCGGACCAAAAGGCAAAAAGTTCATGTACAAAAAACTGAAAGAAATGTTGGTTTCTATTTCTAGAAAGCCTCTTCATGAGCAAGAAGTATTTTTAAAGAACAGCCTGCACGATTGGATGGGAAATACTGAACAGGTGGATGATATTACTATTATTGGAGTGAGGGTTTAAATTAGAAACTGATATTGTTTTAATTAGCTGGAACTAACTCCCGTTTCTCCAATATATAACAACTGCCTTCGGCAATAATAGTAACGCTTAAGTTTTCGATCACAATAGGCGTAAGGTCGTTTACTTCATCAATATTAGTAGCATCTATTTTACTACCATCAATTAAAATAATCATGCCTGATCCAATACACTCTGCATGTGTGCCACTGGAAATTAATAGGGATGTATCTTCTCCTAAACCTATACCTAAGCAATTTGGATGTAAAGTAACCGCATGTGCTAATCTCGCAAATCGTCCACGTTTAATAAAATGAGTATCAATGATGATGTTTTTTATGAAGTCTAAACCTTTATCTAATGTAATATCTTCTTTATATAAAGCTTCTCTAATGAGCCCTCCAGTGATACTTATTTCAGACATGACCATGGCACCTGCGCTGGTGCCTGCAACAATAAAATGCTCATCTGAATTGTATTTATGTTTTATAGCATTTAATAAAGCTGTTTGTGCTAATAATGCAATTAATTTTGATTGATCACCTCCGGTGAAAAATACCGCATGAGCTCCTTGTACACGTTTAATAGATTCAGGATTGGAAGCATCTTTTTGATTTTCTACTTTAATAATGCCTACATGTGTAAAACCTTCTAGTTTGTAGGAGTTAATATAAAGTTCTTCCATTTCTTTTGGTATAGAAGAGGCAGAGGCAATAATTTCAATAATGTGATGAGCTCTTGGAATTTTTGAAATCAAGGCACCTAATATCTCGAAATGAGATGTAGCAGTTACTTTTTTATGAATCGTTAAATTTTCGCCTGTAATTTCAGAGCCTTTATCTTCGTGCCCGCCAATGATTAATAGTTTTCCTTTTGGTATCATGTTACTGGTGTGATTCAATTAATTTAGTTAATCTCTCAAGCCCTATTTGTATTTGCTTTTCTTCTGGTCCAAATGAAAAGCGAATGTAGTTTTTATAGAATTGTTCTTTTTGTTCTTTTCCAGGATGTATATCAAATAAATAACCAGGTACGATTATTACTTTATAATGAAGGGCTAATTTAAAAAATGATTCTGCGTCATTAAGTGGTGTAGGAAGCTTACTAATATCACCCCAAATATAAAATGTACTTTGGGCATCACTCGAACATATAATACCTAGTTGCTTTAAAGCATGTATCATGATAGTATGTTTATCACTAAACACTTCTCTTAAGGCATGCATTTCTTGATTTATTCTATCAGGTTTAAGTAGTTGGATGGCGGCTCTTTGAATGGGTAAACTTGGTCCACCATCGATACCGCTTGCTGCACAACCTATTTTTTTGATGATGCTAGTTGGCCCTAATATCCAAGCTAATCTCCAACCAGGATAGCGAAACGATTTTGTTAAACCATCAACAAGTATAATGTTGTCATTATTTACATCTTCAATAAAACTGGCAGATGATACTGGTGAATGAGCTGGTTTGTTGCGGTCATAAATGTAATGCGAGTAGATTTCATCGATGATTAAAGTGCAATGTTGTTCTTTTGCAATACGAACGTAAGACTGTAACTCTTCTTCTTTAATCACATGACCAGTTGGATTACATGGATTGCTAAATAAATAGGCATCTAATTGATAACGCTTGATACTATCTTCAAATTCATCTATTGATAAGCTGTAGTTATTTTCTTGTGTTGTAGGAATACACACAGGTACAATTCTTCCTAGTTGATAATTGAGTAAATCTTCGTAAGCAGGATACTCAGGCGTTTTGTATCCTAATCTAATATTACCAATATCTGAAAAAATACGAGTAAGCGCCAAGCGCCCACCCATGGCTATACTTACATTGTCTGCCGTGTATTGTATGGATTGATGTTTACGATACAAGCGGTTATAGTAATTTGCAATAGCTGTTCTTAATTCAAGCAAGCCGTTTAATGGTCCATATCTGTTGTCACTTGGTTCAATATTAAATTGTGTAATGCGAGGAGGCGCACCTTTCATTTCGCCAGTTTCCGGTTCACCTTGCCCTAAGTTTATCCAATCTTTATTTTCTGTATCAAAGCCAAGTTTGGCTGCTTCGTTCATGACCCAAATCACACCAATATCTTTCATGTCTTTAAACACAGGGTTTATAGGAGTTGTGGATTTCATTAGCTTTTAAATATTGAATATAGTATTTCGAAGAAAATCAGTAAAATAATAATGTGATCTAATTTTTTACTTTCGCGATGTTGTGTGAGTTGAGTAAAGGCATTCAAATTGTTTTCGATGATTTTCAAGGTGTATTCTATTTCTTTAAAACGTGTTTTTAGTTTAAACACCCTTGAAAGACCTAGATTTATTTGTGACAAATATTCTACGTCCCAAACTGTATCTGGTGCATCTAAAAAATAAAGGTTATCAATAATTCTATTTTGTGCGCCTAATGTTCGTCCAATAAATTTAAGAAGTTGCGGTTTTGAAATAGATAACTTTCCTTTTAATTCAAGTTCTTTGGCATGTGCCGACGTTTCGAATAATAAATTTTGTGATAGCTCCGAAAAATAATCCAATACAACCGACTGGCTGATGTTTAATAAAACTATTTTAATAGCATCAGGCGTTAACTCTGGAATTTGAATAGAATTATAACCAAAATGAAGGGTTTGATTGGGATTCACTTCAATCATAAAATCTTCTTTATATTCTACACCATGTAAACTAGGTGAATGTACAAAACGTTTAACTAAGGCAATAAATTTTAGAATGATTGTTTCATTACAATCCGAAAATGCAACCTCTCCATCATTTTGAACATAGATGAATGAGTATTCGCTTAACTGAATATATATTTCTGTTGATGTATTCGAATAAATACTGCCATCGTATATGGCTTTAAATTTTTCGAGATAAATTTTTTCACCTAAATGGTAAGCAACAATATTTATTTTTTTTGAATCCACGATATTAACTGACGATTAAATCACAGGATATGCTTGGGCTATTTTAACGCCCATTTTATAGTGAGTGGCTTTTTGTGCACTAAAACACACATTACTTGCTGCTTCAAATAATACAATGATATCAGAGCCTCCAAATTGAAAATAAGATAACTCTTCTCCTTTACGAACTGTCATGCCAACTTCAGCAGTAATAACAACCGAAGAAACCTGACACATCCCAATTGGTAAAACTGCCACTAAGCCAATCGGAGTTTCTAATACAATTAATCCTCTGCTTTGTGCAAATTGATAACCAGCAGTATCTAGTGAATCGTAATGTCGTTTTAAATTTAATTGATGCACACCTTTTTGATTTTCATCTGGTACCGCTTCCACTTCTAAATACACTTGTCCTTGTATGGCCCTGGCTTCTAAAACTTTGCCGCCAACGGGTGCATGCTGTCTATGATAATCTAATGGACTTAAATACGAGTGCATAAATAATCCATTTTCAAATCGGTCTTTGTATGGACTCCCTTCCAATAATTCACTTACTTTCCAATTTAAATTTTTAACGGTCACATGCGAATCTTTTCGTATTTCCCATTGTCCACCAAAGGTCGAATCAGCTGGCATCACAATAATAGATTGATCGGATACAGCAGCAATAGGTCTGTAGCCGGGTTTAAAGTGTCGTGCAAAAAATTGATTAAAGGTTCTCCATCCACCATGTGGCTTGGTGTATTCTCGCATATTATAACTCGGTGTGTCATAAAATGTTTTTTCTGAATCTTCAGTTAACGATTCAGGTGTATCTAAAAAATCGCCTATAGCGTTTGCATAATTAACCAACCATTTAGAGAAAGGAGTTAATTTAGCTGCTTTATCATGCGGAACAACTTTGTTTTGTAATTTAAAAATAGGCTCTTGATCTAAAATATAGTAGAAAGCGGTTAAATGATCGTTCACACTTTTACCCGATGCGTTTTCGGAAGGAATCCAATATAAAGAGGTATTGAGCCAAGACATGAAACTAGTTAGGTCTTTCACATCATCTAATAAGGGTAAGTTTTTACTATGTGCTTTTTTAATAGCCGTTTCAAAATCATTTCCCCAATGATTGCTTTGTATGAGTTGTGCTAATTCATCAACAATAGGATGGTAAGTTGTTTTGATTTGCATGGCTTTTTTTAATTAGTTTTTTTATTTAGAAAAACCATTTAGTGAAATTCTTATTTATATACGATAACGGTGTAAAGGCTCGCCTACCTTTTCGTTGGTCATAGAAAGAAGGTTGAGAAATATCTATGTTCCTAATGCCGTTTATGTCAACCTGACTAATCGCTAAGAATTCCACTAAAATGGTTTTTATTTTTTATTGTATTTTTCTTGAAAGGTGATGGCAATATCTAAATGCTGACGAAGTTTAGGCAATGTAGCTATGGCTAATGCTTTTATTTCTTTATCTTTTGATTCGGTAGAGGCTTTATCAAATAATAGAATCGCCTCTTGATGTTCTTTCACCATTAAGTTAGTGTATGCTTTTTCAAATTCAGTAGTTGATAAATTAGTTAACTCTTTAAAACTAGTTTTTCCATCATCCGACATCGATTTTGGAATAACTATAGATTTAGTATTTGCCAAGTTTGTAATTTCTTTAATAGATGCTTTGTGATCTTTTTCTAGCATGATTGCAAAACCTTTTAAATCATCGTTGGTGCTTTTTTGTTGAGCCAATTGTGCTAGTTCAATTGTATTTAGATTTAAGACCGAAGCGTTTACTAAAAACTGAGCGTCATCTTCTTTACTATTGGTGGTAAAATTATATTCGTTTTGAGTATCGGCTACTACTTTGGTATCTTCTGGTTTTTTGTTTTCCTGACAAGCCATTGCTGTAAATAAAGTAACGGTTACTATCGTTGATTTTATAAATACGGTTTTATAATATTTTTTGCTTTCCATATGTTTGTTAAATAAGGTTTTGTTTTTATTTAACAAAGGTGAGTTTATATCAATAGGATATTTTACGTTCTAAATATATTTTGTTACATCATTCACGGTTTATATGGATTTTATTAAACTCTAACTCCAATCACTAATATATCATCTACTTGTTCGCTCGATTCTTTCCAGCTTTCAATAAATTGATTTAAGTGTATTTTTTGTTCTGCCATGCTTTTGCTTTGAATGTCAAGTAGTATTTCTTTAAATTTTTTTGTCATAATCTTTTTTCCGTCTTTCCCTCCAAATTGATCTACGTATCCATCAGAAAATAAATAAAAACAATCTCCTTTATTTAAGACGATGTCGTTATTTTCGAATCCTGGCACTGATATATTGGTGTTACCGCCAATGGCTTTTTTTGTTCCTTTTACTTCTTCTACAACGTGCGTACCTTGTCTAACAATCCAAAGGGGGCGATTAGCACCTGCAAATTTTAAATCCATGGTGTTTGAGTTTATCGAACATAGTCCAATATCCATTCCATCATTGCTATGTTCGTGCTGAGTTGAAAGACATAATGCTATTTCAATATTTTTATTTAGTTGATTTAATATATCGCTAGGTTCAGCTGTGTTTAAAATCGCACTATTTAATTTTTCTATACCAATCATGCTCATTAGAGCTCCTGGTATACCATGACCCGTGCAATCGGCCGCAGCTATATAAAATGTGTCTTGTTCTTTTTTAAACCAATAAAAGTCGCCACTTAGGGAGTCTTTAGGTTTAAATAAAATAAACGATTCTGGAAAGCTTGCTTTTAATAAAGCTTCATCAGGCAGCATGGCATTTTGAATTTTAGTAGCATAGTTGATGCTATCTTTAATATCCTTGTGCGCTAATTCTAATTTTTTATGTAAGAGTTCAATTTTTTTGGTACTGATAGAATGTCTTATTGAAGTTGGTAAACGCAATAAATTTTCTTTAAAAATATAATCATCAATACCTTCTTTAATGAAATCAGTTAATAATGTTTCTGATACGGTACCTGTTACTAAAATAAAAGGAATCGTTGAATTTAATTGTTTGGTAATCCTAAAAGCCTCCATACCGCTGAACTGAGGCATGGATTGATCAGAAATGATAATATCATATTCATTACAGTTCAAGGCATCAACAAAAGTATCTTTGGACCAAACCCTTAAATGATTGAAGTCAAATTTTTCTTTCACCAAAAAGCGCAACATTAAGTCGGCATCTGCTTCTGAGTCTTCAACGATTAATATATTAATTTTGTATTTCATTATTGCGGTGGCTGATTTAATATCATCCAATACAATCCCATGTCTTTAATGGTTTCAAAAAAATTATCGCTTTCCACTGGTTTTACAATGTAACTACTAGCGCCTAAGGCATAACAGTTTTTAATATCTGGATCTTCTTTCGAAGAGGTTAATATAACAATAGGAATTTTTTTTAATATTGGATCTTGTTTTACTTTTTCGAGAACTTGCATTCCTGATACTTTAGGCATCTTTAAATCTAATAAGATGAGTTTAAGGTGTGAAGGTATTGGTTGATTGATATAATCGCCTTGCGAGAATAAAAAATCAAGTGCTTCGGCACCATCTTTCACATGAAAAATAAAGTTGGATAATCCTCCTTTTTTTAAGGCACGCATTGTTAAAGCGGCATCGTCTGCGCTGTCTTCAGCAAATAAAATTTCGGTTTCTTGATAGTTCATCATATGGTATTTAATTAGTAGTTATTGGTAAGCTTAGGTAAAAGCAAGAGCCTTCGTTTAATTTAGAAGTAGCCCAAACGTTGCCATTATGGCGATTAATAATTTTTTGAACAATGGCTAATCCAATACCTGTTCCTTCAAATTCTTGTTGAGAATGTAAACGTTGAAACACACCAAACAACTTGTCGTAGTATTGCATATCAAAGCCAACACCATTGTCTTTCACATAATAAATAATCATATTATCTTTTTTGTAAGAACCAATTTCAATAATGATTTCAACTTGATGTTGGGAATATTTAATGGCGTTAGAAATTAAATTAACCCACACCTGCTTTATTAATGCTTGCTGCCCATGTGCTGGGAGTATTTCTTTAATGTCGAATATTACTTTATTGTTTATGCCTAATAGTTCTTCTTCTTTTACTGAATTTACAAGGCTTAGCATATTAATTTCGGTTGTGGTTATTTCTTTTCTTCCTAATCTCGAAAAAGCCAATAAATCATCAATCAGTTCTCCCATGCGTTTTGAGTTTTTGGTAATTGCTGTTAAAGAATTGATGCCATCTTCGTCTAGTACTTCCAAATAATCTTCTTGTAAAATTTTGGCATAACCATTAATAGCTCTTAATGGCGCTCTTAAATCGTGCGATACCGAATACGTAAAGGCTTCTAGTTCTTTGTTTACAGCTAATAATTGCTGTTCTGCTTTTTTACGGTAACTAATATCGGTTGACACTGAAAATATACAAGCTCTGTTATCTACTTCTAGTTGTAAGATAGAAGCAGATGTCCATTTAACCTCTCCTTGCTTGGTTCTTATTTCCGTTTCATACTCTTTAATGATTTTGTTTTCTGAAAGTAATTTAAAAACATCCTCTGTATGATTTGGATTCTCAAATACATTTAATTCTAGCAAGGTTTTACCAATCACTTCATCCACATTACTAAAGCCAAATAGTTTTAAAAAACTATGATTCACATTAATGATTTTGCCATCATCGAAATGTTTAATGGATATAGAGGCAGGGTTATAGTTGAATAGGTTAGAGAACAATTCGGTGGACTTATTAAGCTCTTTAGCAATCAAATTTCTTGATTTCTGATTTTTAATAAGTATAAAAACCAAGAATAAGATAACGATGATAAATACTAAGAAGAATAAAAATATGTATTCGGATATAGTATTACTTTTTTTGTTTTCATCCTTGTGTAGTTTTAATAAGCGAAATTCTTCAGTATTTATTTCGGTGATAATACGTCGCACTTTATCAGTCAGGCGTTTTCCTTGCCCATTTGACATTAATGCTTCGGTGGTAGACAAATCATGCTGTCTTCTTACTTCAATTAAATGATTGGAGAATAAAACCCTTTTAATAACAGCAATCTTCAAAGCTTTTATTCGCAATTGTTGACTTTGATTACCCTTCGTTAAATTTTGTAGCTTTTCTAAATTCTTATTTATAGTAGTAATGGCACTATTAAATGGTTCTAAAAAAAGATCATTTTTGCTTAATAAATATCCTCTCGATCCTGTTTCGATATTTAAGACATCCAATAAAATATTATCACTCACATGAAGTACTTCTTGTGTATGTTCCACCGAATCGCTTGCTGATTTTATGTTTTTTGTATTAAAATAAAACATTACTAAGATAGCTAGTAGTGTAATGGCAATAAATACAAAGAGGATATTTGTTTTTTTTTCTAGATTAAGGTTCATCTTAGCATTTTCTCGACATAATGCTTTCATCTATTTCAATACCTAAACCTTTGGCAATAGACATACCTAGGTTCATATCTACTCTAAAAAAATGACATATCTGTCTATAAATAATTTCTTCTCTTTTTTCTCCTGTGATGCCTTTCATCGAATTTACAATGTTGTTAATCAAATGTGTCCTTTCTAAATCAGTCATCACTTTGGTAACTAATTTGGATGGTTGGCTATAATGATCACCTTCATTCGTGTTTCTATCATACCAACCCGCTTCGTGCGATTCTACATACATAGATGGTTCTTTGTAACTTTTATCTACAATCATATCATCATAACTATTAGGACGGTAGTTGACATGAGCTCCTCCGTTTTCGCTCACTTGCATCAAACCATCACGTTGATAGTTTGAGGTCATATAAGGACATTTGTTTACAGGAATATGCTCGTAGTTAGCACCTAAGCGATAACGTTGTGCATCTGGATAAGACAAAATACGGCCTTGTAACATTTTGTCAGGAGAGTAGCTAATGCCATTAACTACATGAGCAGGGGCAAAGGCCGCTTGCTCCACATCTCTAAAATAATTTTCGGGAATGGTATGTAGTTCCATCATGCCTACATCAATTAAAGGATACTCTTTATGCGACCATATTTTAGTCACATCAAATGGATTATACTCAAACTCAATAGCTTGATCTTCGGTCATCACCTGTATTTGCAATAACCATTTTGGAAACTCTTTTCTAGCGATAGCTTCCACTAAATCTCTTTGTGCTTGATCAGGATCTATACCTCGCATGGTGTTGGCATCATCGCCCGTAAAATTTTCAATGCCTTGTTGTGTTTTAAAATGAAATTTTACCCACGTACGTTCGTTAAAGGCATTTATCATCGAAAAGGTATGACTCCCAAAACCATGCATATGTCTGTACGATTGAGGAGTTCCTCTATCGCTCATTAAAATAATCACTTGATGCAGACTTTCGGGATTTAAACTCCAAAAATCCCACATCATAGTGGGGCTTTTGCAATTAGTTTGCGGGTCGCGTTTTTGAGTATGAATAAAGTGCGAAAATTTCTTAGGGTCTTTAATAAAAAACACGGGTGTGTTATTGCCAACTAAATCCCAGTTGCCATCTTCGGTATAAAATTTAAGGGCAAATCCACGCGGATCTCTTTCGCTATCGGCACTACCTTTTTCGCCACCTACTTGCGAAAAACGCGCAAATACTTTTGTTTGCTTACCAATATCCGAAAACAATTTGGCTTTGGTATATTTGCTAATATCATGAGTTACTGTAAAGGTTCCAAAAGCACCTGCACCTTTAGCGTGCACGACGCGTTCAGGAATACGCTCACGGTTAAAGTGCGCCATATCTTCATGCAACAAATAATCTTGTATTAAGATAGGACCTCTTTGACCTACGCTCATCGAATTTTCGAACTCAGAGTAGGGAATGCCGCTGGCGGTTGTCAATTTTTTTGGTTCCATGATTGCTTTTTATAAGGTATATTTTATAATAGCAAATATGAACTTGTTTAAGGTATTATACTTACATAAGGTTTTTGGAATGTTACATCATTCACGGTTATGTTTGGTAATGAAATTGCAACATGATTTATTTAAACCCTCTACATAAAACAAAACCCTCACTACACTATGTAGAGAGGGTTTATGATTTAAAGAAATACGGTATTACATTTCGTTACACATCTTTGCCGCTTGACGGCAATCTGTTGCACATTTTTTGCAATCAACCATGTCAAATTTTTCACATTCGGTTGCACATCTTTCGCAAATTTTAGCACATTCTAAGCACACAGCTTTTGCGCTCTCACTGTCTAAACCCATTAATTTGCTAGATGCTGTGCAAATAGAAACACATTCTTTGCAAAGTTGAACGCATTTATTCATTTTGCTATCCTTCATTTTTGCACAACTCATTTGTACTTTATTGCAAGATGTAATACAAGCATTACAAGCATCAATACAAGCTTTGTATTTTTCATTTGTTTCCATTTTTGAATCAATGGTTGTTGTCGGTTTTGTCGTTGCTGTCATGGTAATAAAACCAATTATAGCAAATGCTAAGATAATTTTTTTCATTTTGTTGTTATTAAGGTTTATAAATAATTAGTTACAAATGTGCGTCAATTGTTTTCTAGGAATTTACATCGCATCTATTAAGAGTTGTATATATCACATACGGCATAATGTTTAATGTACTTATATCTATAATAGAATATTGAACCTAATATATTAAATGGCATTTTAAAATTTAGTGTAAAAAAATCAAGTGGTATCAATGGCGTTGCATGCGCGAAGATGATTTGGGCTGTTCGCGGAGCGCTTCAAATCATCAGCTTGATGCCGCGTAGATTTTAACTAAATTTTAAAGAGACTTGAATTCTTTGTTTCTTTCTGTTTCAAGACAGAAAGAAATTTATATACATCCGTGAAAGATGTAAACTTTTAAAAAGGATATGTAAGGCATTTACTTTTCAGTATCCCTTACTTTGATTTATATAAAAACAATTTAAAACTTAAAATTATGTATATGTATGATGGTTATCATTTTGGTGGAATGCACTTGTTTTGGTGGATAGTTTGGATGGTGTTAATGTTTTGGATTTTTGTTGTGCCATATAATATTCCAGGTCAACGTATGCCAAAAGATACTCCCTTAGATGTTTTAAAAAAGAAATATGCTAATGGCGAAATTAATAAAGTGCAATACGATGAACGCAGAGAAGTTCTAGAAAAAAAATAAAACGTTTTTTAATTCACTTACTAACTTATAAATCATAATCATATGAAAGCGCTTGTTTACCTCGGTCCACATAAAAAAGCATTGCAAGATAAACCACTGCCAGTTATCATTCAATCAACCGATGCGGTTGTGAGAGTGACTAAAACCACTATTTGTGGTTCTGATTTACATATCTTAAAAGGGGATGTATCAACTGTTACCGAAGGGCGAATTATTGGTCACGAAGGAGTGGGAGTGATTGAGGAAGTTGGAACAGCGGTTAATAATTTCAAAAAAGGCGATCATGTCATCATATCTTGTATTACCTCTTGTGGTAAATGCGACAATTGTAAAAAAGGCATGTACTCGCATTGCGATAATGGAGGTTGGATTTTAGGAAACACCATTGATGGTTGTCAGGCAGAGTTTGTAAGAATACCTTATGCTGATAATAGCTTGTATCATATCCCAACTGGTTCGGATGAAGAAGCCTTAGTAATGCTAAGTGATATTTTACCAACAGGATTTGAGTGTGGTGTGTTAAACGGACAAGTAAAACCTGGCGATGTGGTTGCTATTGTAGGTGCAGGACCAGTAGGTTTAGCAGCCTTATTAACAGCTCAGTTTTATACACCCTCACGTATTATTATGATTGATCAAGATGATAATAGATTGGCGGTTGCTAAAACATTTGGAGCTAGCGATGTGATTAATAGTAAAAATGGTAATGCCAAACAAAAAGTGATGGAGCTAACCGATAATAAAGGAGTAGATGTGTCTATTGAAGCAGTGGGAATTCCTGAGACTTTAGAATTGTGTGTTGATATTGTTACAGCAGGAGGCCATATTGCTAATATTGGGGTGCACGGTAAATCCGTATTATTTCATATGGAAAATTTATGGTCGCACAACATTACATTAACCACACGCTTGGTTGATACGGTTTCAACGCCCATGTTATTTAAAACAGTGCAATCAAAAAAATTAAATGCCAATCAATTAATTACCCATCATTTTACAATGGATGAAATTATGAAGGCTTATGATACGTTTGAGAACGCTGCTAAAGAAAAAGCATTAAAAGTTATTATCACAAATTAAAATTATAATAATCATGAACTCTAAATTATTACTGTTTGCGCTTTCAGGCTTTGTATTTATAAGATGTAGCGAGCCAAAAATGGATAATACCGTACCTCACGATATGTCTCACTCAGATAAATTAAATAATCCAACTATGATAGACATAAACGTTGCCAGAGAAAACACTATTAAAAATACGCAAGAAGCCTACAAAGGCGAAATAACGGCTATTGCAAAATATACCGCTTTTTCGAAAAAGGCCGAGCAAGAAGGATATCCTCAAATTGCTTTATTGTATAAAGCAGTGGCGGTTGCCGAAAGCATTCATGCTAAAAATCATAAAGCTGTTATTGAAGCATCGGGAGCAACCGTGCCGGTTATTACACCAGAGTATGTGGTAAAATTAACGAAAGAAAATTTACATGATGATATTGAAGGTGAAGCTTATGAAGGCATTACCATGTATCCTAATTTTTTAAAGGTGGCTAAAGAAGCAGAGAATAATGATGCTTTTGTAAGTTTAACCTATGCGATGAAAACCGAAAATAAACATAAAGTGTTTTTTGAAAAAGCATTAGGCGATATTAATAGTAATACCTTATTGTCATTACCATCGGTTTATTATGTTTGTCCAGTTTGTG